>Ga0256834_1002915_pt1 | contig 10503 bp, 10 predicted proteins | sample 4281140metaG_FD_190536 | JGI IMG/M metagenome (GOLD analysis project Ga0256834, IMG submission 190536) | Hydrothermal vent microbial communities from East Pacific Rise, Pacific Ocean - 4281-140 | ecosystem: Environmental > Aquatic > Marine > Hydrothermal vents | place: Pacific Ocean: East... | reverse complement strand
TGGTTCTTCAGGCTGCCGCCATAGCAAAAGGAGGGGAAATTTTCATTCTCGATATGGGAGAACCGGTAAAAATCGTGGATCTTGCAAAAAAGATGCTTAAATTATACGGCAAAGAGAACGAAATAGAGATTGAGTTTACGGGACTTCGACCCGGCGAGAAGCTTTTTGAAGAGCTGTTGCTGGACGAGACTGAGCAAAAAACCAAATATGACTCCATCTATGTTACAAAACCTACCGTATACGATATTGAGCGGCTTAATAAAGATATAGAAGCGCTTTTGAATGTGCCAGAAGAAGAGATTGTAAATAAATTGAAAAATATAGTAAAAGAGTTTAATCATAACGTTAACTAATATGTAAAAAAGGTAAAGCGTGGAACGGTCTATCGTATTTCGGGAAAGAGTCTTGGTTCTACTCATAGCAATCGCCTATGTTTTCGCTGTTGTAGTGCGGCTTTATTGGGTCTATTGGGCGAGCGGTTTCGAGGATTTTTACTGGAACGGCAGTTTGATGATTAATAACAACGACGGCTATTTTTTCGCAAGCGGAGTCCAGAAGTTTTTATACGACATGCATCAGTTCAATCCAAGAGTTCCGGAATTTACGGATAGAGGCCTAGTGTTCGTTACCTCTTTGCTGGCGACGGTTTTGCCCTTTTCCTTAGATCAGATAACGTTATATATGCCGGCCGTTTTTTCATCGTTGATAGTGGTGCCAATAATTTTGTTGGGCAGACTATACGGTAGTTTACAGGTCGGTTTTTTCGCCTCTTTGATAGCCTCGGTAGCGTGGAGCTATTACAACAGGAGCATGATAGGTTATTACGATACCGATATGTTTAGCGTATCCGTATTGATGTTTATATTCTATTTTCTAGCGGCTTCAATAGAGACCAAAGAACGAAAATATGTTTTTTGGGCGGCCCTTTTGTTTGTGATATACCCTTTTTTGTATCTGCCGGGTAGAAATTTGTTGTATGTTTTGGCTATCTTTTATCTATGCTTTATGGCACTATTTTTTAGGAGGGAGAGTCTCTTTCTGCCGGCCCTCAACATGATATTTCTCGCTCTATTGCCGGTGTGGGGAATTTTAAAATTTGTGTTCGTAATCGGGTACTATATTTTGGAAAAAAGAGGTTTGACGAAGGATTACGATCGATATCTGTTTTATATATTGATCGCTATTTTTGTTCTCTTTAGCGGCTTCGCTTTTGCCGTATGGCAAAAGATCGACTCGTATCTCTTCAAAGAGGGTACAATAGAGGAGGGCTTGAAATTTTACAAGGTTATGCAGACCATTCGTGAAGCTTCCGGTATAGATTTTGTAACTCTGGCCAACAGAATATCTGGCCATTCGGCGGTTTTTTTGGTTTCTCTGATCGGTTATATACTGCTTTTGTTCAAAAGACGATCCTTTTGGTTGAGCCTCGTTTTCGTCGGGTTGGGACTTTTCGCCGTAAAGGGAGGGCTGAGATTTACCATCTACGCCGTTCCGTTTTTGGCCTTTTCGTTTGTGTATCTGTTTTGGTATCTCTCGGCCAGGTTCGCACCTCGCGCCACTTTTGCAGTAACCGCAGCAACCGCCGCGTTGGCTCTGGTTCCCAATATCGTTCACGTGATAAATTACAAAGTACCAACCGTGATGCTGAAACCTGAAGTGGCGGATCTGGTTCAAATAAAAAAAGAGGGAGAACCGAAAGACTATATTATAGCCTGGTGGGATTACGGCTATCCGATCTGGTACTACGCCGACAAAAATACGCTCATAGACGGTGGAAAGCATAATCACGACAACTTTATAGTTTCTAAGATTTTTACCACCGATTCGCCCGCGCTTGCGGCCTCTTTGGCCAGAGTTTCGGTGGAGACCTATATCCAGCAGTGTCTGTGGTACAAAAGGTTCTCGAATGATGAGGTAGAAATAGAGGCCGTGCCGAAAAAGTTTCTGATCGAAACCGCAAAGGGTTACGCTGTGGCCTCGCCGGGATATCCCGTAATCGATCTGATTTTGAACAACAAAAAGAACAATCAGATAGATCCGGATATCTTTTTGGAGGAGCTGCGGCTGGGAGTGGCTCAAATTCCGAGAAAAAGCGTGGAGATATATCTATATATGCCCCTTAGAATGCTGGAGATATTTCCTACTATCGCACGGTTTTCGAATATAGACCTAAAAAGCGGAAAGCTGTTGAAATCCGGTTTTTTATATTATGCCGATATGTTTAAGGACACGAAAGAGTTTATATTTTTCCCGAACAAAATAGCGATCGACAAGAAAAAAGGAGAGATCGTTATAGAAAATCAGAGAGTTCCGATCAAAGAGTTTATGACACTGGGTTACGATTCTGAGGGCAAAGTTGTCAAAGAGATCCAGCGACTCAGGGACAAGGCGCCTCTATCGGTGATATTTTTAAAAGAGTATCAGGCGTTTTTGATTTTGGACGAGAAGATGAGGCGATCGATGTATGTGCGAATGTTCGTTTTCGACGATTACGATCCGGAATTTTTCGAACCCGTTGTAATTTCTCCGTGGAGCAAAATATACAGGGTCAAAATCTAAAACTTAGAGCCATATAGAATATAAAAAGATTTATTATCATATTCATATAGACTAGTGTCGGCGAAATTCTCAAATCCTGCGGTATGCCCAGAATCTCTTCGATTTTTTTTCCTTTGTTGTGAGCCTCTATTATCCATAATTTAAATACCATGTCGAGGCTCTTTAATATCAAAAGCGTAATCATCCAGATATTGTATAAAGAGAACTTCATAGCCACAAATATCGTAAACCAATAAGCCGGATGAGAGAGAAAAAAGCCTACGGCTCCTATTCGGTACCGTCTAATCGAGTTGTTTACCATTTTCAGCAGCGAATCGCTCTTTTGCCATGAAGTTTCGTAGAGTTCAAAAAGCGCAAGCAAAAGCAGTAACAGATACTTCTCTTCCATAAAACCTCTCGTTATTTTTTTGTAAGTTTAATAAAATTTGATTAAAATACGGTTGAATATTTAAAGGATGTATCGTGAAAGTCACTGTCGTAAATACAGGAGGAACCGTAAACAAGCGGTACGATCCTATACTCGGAAAACTGGTCGTTCCCAAAGACAACTATGCGGTCGAGAGAATATTGGAGAGATTCTACTCGAACGTGGAGTTTGAGATTTCGGGTCTGATATACAAAGATAGTCTAAATATGGATGATCTCGACAGACGAAAGATCTATAACGCTGTAGAATCGGCTAAAAGTGATAGAGTGATAATCGTTCACGGAACAGATACGATGATTGAGACCGCACGGTTTATACAAGAGCTGGGAACCGAAAAATGCGTCGTTTTGACAGGCTCGATGAAGCCATATATTATCGATCCGGGAGAGGCATGCGCCAACTTTGCCACCGCCCTCGCAAAGGTCATGTACGGATTTGAAGCCGGATGCTTTATAGCGATGCACTCTTTTGCTCTGTCTTGGAATAGGCTCTTAAAGGATAAAAAAGAGGGACGTTTTAGATTGAAAGAGGATATATGAGTAAAATCAAATGCGATCACTGCCGGTTGGAGTTCGACGAGAAGGTGATGATCGAAGATGAAATAGACAATCAAAAAAAATACTTCTGCTGCAAAGGGTGTCAGGGCGTTTATCGCCTTTTAAAAGAGGAGGGGTTGGATAGTTTTTACGACAAGCTCGGAAACAACGCCTTAGAACCGGCAAAACCCGATAGTGGCGGAGATTTGGAGCGGTTCGATCTGGAAGGTTTTATGAACAGGTATGTAAAAAAACGTGATGACGGTTTTTTGCAGATAAGCCTCATTATGGAGGGTATCCATTGCGCCGCCTGCGTATGGCTGAACGAAAAGGTTTTACACAAACTCCCCGGAGTCATAGAGGCGTCGATCAACTACACCAACAACAAAGCCAGAGTGGTATGGGATCCCGAAGAGGTAAAGCTCTCTAAAATAATCGAAACCATCAGATCGATAGGATACAACGCCTACCCATACGATCCGGAACTTCAGGAGGAGCGTGCCGTAAAGCAGCGTAGAGACTATTACTCCAGAATATTGGTGGCGGTTTTCGCCACCATGAATATAATGTGGATCGCCATAGCCAAATATGTGGGTTTTTTTACGGGTATGAGGCAGGATATAAAGGATATATTGAATTTCGCCGAATTCGTATTGGCCACGCCTACGCTCTTTTATAGCGGTTGGGTATATTATCGCAGCGCTTATTATGCCCTCAAAAACAGATATGTCAATATGGATCTTTTGGTGGCCACCGGGGCAACGATGGCGTATCTATATTCTATTTACGCGATGATAACCCGTAGCGGCGAGGTATATTTCGATTCCGTAACTATGATAGTTACGTTTATTCTGGTTGGAAAATATCTGGAGGTTTTAAGTAAAAAACAGGCGGTAGATACCCTAGATTCCATAATGGGTACGATTCCCACCGAGGTAACCGTTGTCAAAGACGGAACCAAATCGTTAATCAGCGTGGAAAACGTCAAAGTAGGAGACGTTATAGAGTTAAAGCCTGGCGAAAAAGTTGTCATAGACGGGATAGTCGTCTCCGGCTCGGCCTCTTTTGACGAGAGTTCTCTTACCGGCGAGAGCGATCCCGTGTTTAAAAAGGAGGGTGATGAGATTCTCAGCGGATCGATCGATCTAGACGGCGTTGTCAGATATCGAGCAACGCACGATTTTGGCGGTTCTCTGCTTTGCAACATAGTTTCGCTTCTTGAAGAGGCGGTTACCAAAAAGCCGAAAATTGAAAAACTTGTAAATCAGATTTCGGGACAGTTTAGCATAACTATTCTGTCTATTGCCGCGATGACTTTTTTGGGATGGTTTTTCTATACGCAGGAGTTTGAAAAGGCGTTGATAGTCGCGATATCGGTCATAGTTATAGCCTGTCCGTGCGCTTTGGGGTTGGCCACCCCTATGGCTACTCTGGTGGGACTCGGGGTTGCCGCCAAAAGGAGAATTCTGTTCAAGGAGGCCGCTTTTTTGGAAACTATGGCAAAATGCGATACGCTGGTTCTGGACAAAACCGGAACGATAACGAAAGGCAGACCCTCAGTAGTGACCTACCATAGGCTAGGCGATGCGGAGGATACCGAAATAGCGCTTCTCGTTTCCATGTCCAACCATCCTGTAAGCAGGGGCGTCGCCGAGTTTCTGCGCGCAAAGGGGGCGGTACCGGCATCCAAAGAGCTCTCGGATTTTAAGGAGATACAGGCCAAAGGCATAAAGGCCACTATCGCCGGACGCTCGTATATAGCCGGAAGTTTAGGGTTTTTGCAAGAGTTTGGTATATCGGTGGATATAGAGAGCGAAAACACCGTCTTTGCCGTGGCGGTTGACGGTAAAGCGGTAGCCGTTTTCGAGTTGGCGGATGAGATCAAGGAGGGTGCGGTAGAGGCTGTTAGAGCCATTAAGGAGATGGGAATCGAAGTTGTTATGCTTACCGGCGACAACGAAAAGGTGGCAAAAAGGGTGGCGGCCGCACTGGGAATTTCGGATTATCGCAGCAAAATGTTGCCCCACCAAAAAAGCGCCTTTATCGAAAATCTTCACTCAAGAGGTAAAAAGGTAGTGATGGCGGGCGACGGAATCAACGACGCCGTAGCGCTTTCAAAGAGCGATATAGCGGTGGCTATGGGAAGCGGCGCCGATGTGGCCATTAACGTGAGCGACGTGGTTTTGCTGGACGACTCTCCAGAGGCGCTTTATGAAGCTTTTAAAATCAGTAAAAGAACCTTCAAAGCCGTCAAAGAGAATCTGGCGTTGTCGCTGATTTACAACTCTTTGGCCGTACCCGTTGCGGTAATGGGGTACGTAAACCCTCTGGTAGCCGCGATTTCCATGTCGCTAAGTTCGCTGTTGGTGGTAGGAAACTCTATTAGAATAAAATTAAGTCTCTCTTCTAAATAGTCGCCATATTTTAGTTGGGCGGGTAATGTTGTAGAATCGTTTTAAAAAGGATAGATAATGAGCGCATCCGTTATAGCCATGATGCTCGGCGTTTCTACGCTTTTGGGCGCGCTGGGGCTGGTGGCTCTGTTATGGGGGCTTAGAACCGGGCAGTTTGACGATACCTCCAAGTTTCTAGACGGAGCCAGATTTGACGGCGAAGATGAGCTAAAAGATGCCGTTATGATGGAGGAGAAACGAAAAAAAGCTCTACAAAAGAGAAGAAAGGATAAACGGGTGATGCCTGATTAGGCTATTTTTGTCTGTCCAGCAAAAACCACAAAAGAGCAATCACTAAAGGCAGAGCGAACCATACCGCTATCTGCCCGATCGGCAGTTGTTGCGCGTTTTCCACGGGGAGTTATGACGTAGAATTCGGGCCGTAGGCCCGAAAAATTTAGAACTTGGAGATGTACTCGGATACAGCTTCGATATCTGCGTCGCTGTAAGAAGCCATTTGGCCTTTCATCAAGCCGCCCATACCGTGAACGTTTCTGGTTCCGGCTTTGTAGCCTTTGAGAGCTTCTACGAGTTTATCTTTGCTCCAGCCTTTGATCGGCTGAGATTTTCCTAGAGCTTTTTTCTCACCGTGAGCGCCGTGGCATCCGGCACACTTTTTATAAAGAGCTGCGCCGTCAGCGGCCATCAAGCTTATAGCACCGGCAGCTACCAATCCAACAATAGCTAGTTTTTTCATTTAGACTCCTTTTGGAATATTGCACTTTTTGTGCTTTGGTCTTGCGACTCCCGATAATTATAAAAGATGAAATCTTTAATAAAGATAAAGAGTTGTAAAATAAAGTTATAGACTCTTTTATGAATAAAAATGTAACACAAAATCACTTTTTTTTATCGAAATTTTGGAGTTTGAAAATGGGCAAAAAGGCTATTTTTCTAGATAGAGACGGCGTTATAAACGAAGATCGCTCATATGTGCATTCAATAGAGGATTTTTCGTTCATTCCGGGTGTGTTCGAGGCTCTGAGAGAGTTTGCGAAAATGGGATATGTTTTGATCATAGTGACGAACCAGTCCGGAATAGGCAGGGGATATTATACGTTAGAGGATTTTATGAAGCTGAACGAATGGATGTTGAAAAGATTTGAAGAGGAAGGGATAGAGATAGCTGAAGTTCTCTTTTGCCCTCACGCGCCAGATGAGGGTTGCGAATGTAGAAAACCGGCTCCGGGCATGATTTTGGAGGGGATAAAAAAGCACAATATCGATCCCGACAGTTCCTGGATGATCGGAGACAAGCCGACGGATATGGAAGCGGCCATCAGAGCCGGGGTAAAGGGAAGGATTTTGATAGGAAAAAACAATTCGCGGGGTTTTGCCGCAGATAGCCTATATGATACAATTTCAATAATAAAAGGTTTGGAGAGAGAATGATTTATAGCGATATAGATTTTAACGGTAAAACCGTCTTGATAACCGGAGGGGCCGGGTTTATAGGCAGTAACCTGGCCTTTTATCTGCAGGAGAATTTCCCCGAATGCGAAATTGTGGTTTTTGACCGTTTCAGAGACGAAGAGAGATTCCCAAACGGCAATCTCAAGAGTCTCGGCCATTACAAGAATCTCATAGGTTTCAATGGTGAGATAATAGCCGGCGACATAACATCGAAAGAGGACTTAGACAGACTTAGGGATTTTGGTTTCGACTATATTTTCCACCAGGCCGCCATCAGCGATACCACGGCTTTGGACCAGAATTTGACGGTGCGTACCAACGTAAACGCTTTTAAGGATCTTTTGGATCTGGCCGTAGATAACGGAGCCGCTATGATATACGCCTCCAGCGGGGCGGTTTACGGGAAACTGCCGGCCCCCCACAGAGTTGGAGCGGAAGCGCCGGCCAACGTTTACGGCTTTAGCAAGCTGATGATGGACAATCTGGCTAAAGAGTACATGAAAAAATATGATATTTTGATAGTGGGACTGAGATATTTTAACGTATACGGTCCCAGAGAGTTCTTCAAAGGTAAAACAGCCTCTATGATACTGCAGTTTGGACTGCAGATATTAAAGGGCGAATCTCCGAGGCTTTTTGAGGGCAGCGAGAAAATTAGAAGGGATTTTGTATACGTAGAAGATATAGTTCAGGCCAATATCAAAGCCTGTTCGGCCAAAGAGAGCGGAATTTACAACGCCGCCACGGGAGTGGCGAGAAGTTTTAAGGATGTGGTGGACATATTGTGCGAGGAGCTGGAGATTCATCCTGAATATGAATACATTCCAAATCCCTACGTAAAACAGTATCAATTTTTTACGAGGGCGGATATTGAGCCCACAAAAGAGAAGCTGGGCTATTCTCCCAACTACTCCCTGGAAGAGGGAATAAAAGCGGATATCCCCTATATCAAAAAGATTTTCGAAGAAGAGCTCTAAAGCATGAAGAGTCTAAAGAAAAGCTCCCCCTCCATACTGGTTGTGGGAGATTTGATGATTGATCACTATCTTTTCGGCAGATGCGAGCGCATCTCGCCGGAAGCTCCCGTACAGGTGGTGGATATCACCCAAGAAAAAAGTCTGCTGGGTGGCGCCGGAAACGTATTGAACAATCTAAAGGCTCTCGGAGCGCGTGTCAGCGTGGCTTCGGTCGTCGGAGAGGACACAAACGGCAGATGGCTGGAAGAGAGATTAAAAAAAAGAGAAATAGACATTTTGGCTCTTGTAAAAGAGAGCGGCAGAAAAACCAGCAAAAAAAGCAGGGTTATAGCTTCGCATCAGCAGATAGTCAGATTTGACGAGGAGAGCAAGGAGGATATATCAAAAACTAGCCAAGAGAGGTTATACGAGGCGATTAGCCGATCTATAGACCGCTTTGATCTGGTTTTGATCTCCGATTACGGCAAAGGGGTATTGAGCGAGGCTCTCTGCAAAGCGGTAGTGGCTATATGCAGAGAAAAGGGTAAAAAGGTTTTTGTCGATCCCAAAGGTAAAGACTACTCTAAATATGCCGGAGCAACTTTGATTACTCCAAACAAAAAGGAGGCCTCTTTGGCCTCTTCCATAGAGATCACGGATCAAGAGAGTCTGAAAAAAGCCGGTTTTTATTTAAAGAATCGTTTCGATTTCGAAAACGTCATTATAACGCTATCCGAAGAGGGTATGGCGATATTCGGCGAGGAGATGGTAAAGATTCCTACCGCCGCACGAGAAGTATACGACGTAACCGGAGCCGGAGATACGGTTTTGGCGGCTTTGGGGTTTGCCGTGGCGGCCGGCAAGGATCTCAAAGAGGCCGCTGATTTTGCCAATCTGGCCGCAGGCGTTGTGGTATCGAAAGTGGGGGCCGCTACGGCTACTATCGAAGAGATCGAAGAGTACGAGAGCTCTTTGCATAAAATCAGCGCCGACAGCAGGATTAAGAGTTTTGAGGAGATAGAAAAAATCGCTCGAAACTTTCGCCAAAGAGGCAAAAAGGTGGTTTTTACCAACGGCTGTTTCGATATATTGCATCTTGGACACGTAAAATATCTCGAAGAGGCGCGCAGACTCGGCGATATGTTGATAGTGGGTCTAAATTCGGACGAGAGCGTCAAGAGATTAAAGGGTCCCGAACGTCCAATCAATTCACAGTTTGAGCGGGCGTACATTTTGGCGGCACTCGAATTTGTGGACTATGTAGTGGTTTTTGAGGAGGATACCCCCTACGAATTGATAAAGAGGGTAAAACCCGACGTTTTGGTAAAAGGCGCCGACTATGCAGGCAAAGAGATTGTGGGATCCGATATCGCCGGCGAAGTTAGATTGATAGAGTTTGTAGATGGCAAAAGCACGACCTCTTTGATAGAGAGAATAAAAAACGGGGAAAAGAGATGTTAGAGATTATCGAAAAAGAGATGAGAGAGCACCAAAAGACTTTCGAGAGAGTTTTTGAGGAGTTGAGGTTTCATATATATACCGCTTCGATGATATGCGTCGAGGCTCTAAAAAACCAAAAGAAGATCATACTTTTCGGTAACGGCGGAAGTGCGGCAGATGCCCAGCATATAGCTGCCGAGCTGGTGGGTAGATTCAAAAAAGAAAGAAGAGCCTTGCCGGCAATAGCTCTGACTACCGATACTTCGGCCTTGACCGCTATCGGTAACGACTACGGCTTTGAAGATATTTTCTCCAGACAGATCGAGGCGCTGGCCGAGCAGGGGGACGTTGCCGTCGGAATAAGCACCAGCGGCAACAGCGCCAACGTGATAAAGGCTCTAGAAGTAGCGAAAGAGTCCGGATGCAAAAGCGTCGGCCTAATAGGCAGAGACGGCGGAAAAATGGCCGGAGTATGCGACGCTTCCGTAATAGTGCCCTCAAACGATACCGCTCGCATCCAGGAGATGCACATTATGATCGGCCACATTATATGCGCCGCGATAGACGAAGCTTTTTAGGACCAGTTTACAGTAGATAGTATGAGCTCTTGCGCCGCTTCTATAACCGTTTCGGCAGAGAGCTTCTTCATGCAGTCGTGATGCTTTAGGGGGCATACCCTCTTCATGCACGGAGCGCACTCCAGATCCAAAGAGACTATT
>Ga0256834_1002914_pt1 | contig 10505 bp, 9 predicted proteins | sample 4281140metaG_FD_190536 | JGI IMG/M metagenome (GOLD analysis project Ga0256834, IMG submission 190536) | Hydrothermal vent microbial communities from East Pacific Rise, Pacific Ocean - 4281-140 | ecosystem: Environmental > Aquatic > Marine > Hydrothermal vents | place: Pacific Ocean: East Pacific... | reverse complement strand
ATCCGCCACCAAAGAGGATATATAGTAATCCTTAGGATACTCGTTACCTTTTACGCCGGTACTGGCGAACAGGGCTTTTAGATTGTCTATTTCGGCCTCTTGAATCATCGAATATATTTTGGCGGCGTTGTAGATTCCGGTTTTTCCAGGCTCTATGCCCTCTTTTTTTAGGGTTTCGTCCAGTTTTCTGTCAAACCTGCTGACAAATATGCTCATTACCCCTTTAGAGCGCGGGTTTTTAGATATTCCCCTCCTAAATGCCTCTATCCCCCTTTTTGCCATCTCCGGATCGAATATCAGCGTAGCGTTAACGTTAATGCCGCGGCCGATCAACTCCTCAACGGCCTCGCATCCGGCTTCGGTCAAGGGAACCTTGATCATTAGGTTTTTTCTGCCCACTCTCTCGTAAAGAGAGAGTGCCTCCTTTACCGTTCCCTCCGCATCCGAAGCCAAAGAGGGATCCACCTCCAGACTAACGAAACCCTCCTCTCCCCTTTCATAAAGCTCCTGCAGTACGTCGGCGGCCCTTTTTATATCGTATACGGCAAGCTCTTCGTAGATCTCTTTTGGCTTTTTCCCTCTCAATGAGGCGATCTGGTCTTTATAAGCCTCTGAACTTAAAATAGCGTTTTTAAAGATTGCCGGATTGCTGGTAGCCCCGTTAACAGTTCTTTCAGCCACGAGCCTTTTTAGAGAGTCTTCTATAAACTCTCTTTCCAGAAAATCTATCCACAGCGAAAAATCCAATCCCTTTTTCAACATCATACTCCTTTTAGATCTATTACCTCTTCAAAACCTTTCCAACAACCTATATACGAAGGCTTTTGAAGCGCCACGGAGAGTCTGGATAAAAATTCGGCCCTATCGATCTCTATCGCTCCCATTCTCTTTAGGTGATCGCTCGGGATCTGACAGTCTATAAAATCGAAATCGAGTCTTTTGGCAAGCGAACACAGGGCCACAAGAGCGATCTTGCTGGCGTCGCTGACCCTGCTGAACATCGATTCGCCGAAAAAGGCTGATCCCATACTCAAACCGTACAGTCCGCCCGCCAGTTCCCCCTTTTGGTAGACTTCGATAGAGTGAGCGAATCCCATTTCGTGCAGTTTCTCGTAAGCTTCGACGATTTCGGGCAGAATCCACGTCCCCTCCTGCCCCGGACGCTCGATATCCTTGCATGCCCTAATTACCGATGCGAAATCTCTGTCGATTCCGATTTCAAATTCGCCCCTTTTTATAACTTTTTTAAGAGATCTCGAAATCTTTAGTTCCTCCGGATATAGAATCAGTCTAGGATCTGGAGACCACCACAATATCGGATCTCCCTTTGAATACCAGGGGAAAATCCCCCTTTTGTAAGCACTTAGTATCCTGTTTGGATCCAGATCCCCTCCATAAGCCACAAGACCCTCTTTCGAAGCCTCCAGCGGATCCGGAAAGATATAGCTAAAAGGGGAGATTCTCGGAATGAGCACTTCTTTCATTTTATGTCGAAAATCAATCTCTTTTTATACTCTATTTTCACCTCTCCGCCTTTTTTCAGCCTACCAAAGAGTATCTCGTTCGTCAGCGGAGTCTTTATCTCTTCACTAATAACCCTCGATAGAGGTCTTGCCCCAAGCTCTTCGCTATAGCCCTTTTGGGCCAGATACTTTCTGGCCCCCTTGGTGATTTTTAGTCTGATATTTTTGGCTCTTAGCTGATCGTTCAGCTCGGCTATGAACTTATCAACGATCCCCTCCACTATTTCGAGACTCAGCGGAGCGAATCTGACAATAGCGTCGAGTCTGTTTCTAAACTCGGGCGTAAAATAGTGTTTGAGCGCCTCGTCGAACTTGCTGACGGACTCTTTTTTGAATCCCATAATATTTGCTTCGGTAGCCCCCACGTTGGAGGTCATTATCAAAACAACGTGCTTAAAATCAGCAACGTTACCGTAATTATCGGTCAAGGTGGCGTTATCCATCACCTGCAAAAGAATGTTTATCAGATCCGGATGCGCCTTTTCTATTTCGTCCAGTAGCAGTACGGTATGGGGGTGCTTTCTGATGGTCTCGGTCAACAAGCCTCCCTCCTCGTATCCAACGTAGCCCGGAGGAGCTCCAATAAGTCTGGAAACGGCGTGTTTTTCCATATATTCGCTCATATCGAATCTCTCAAAGTGCACTCCCAGAGTTCTGGCCAGCTCCTTGGCCAGCTCCGTTTTTCCGACTCCGGTAGGCCCGACGAACAAAAAGCTGCCGATAGGTTTGTTAGGCGGATTCAGTCCGGCTCTGGATCTTTTGATGGCCATAGAGAGCTGTTCGATCGCCTCCTCTTGTCCCAAAACCCGCTCTTTTAAACGATCCTCGAGATTTTCGAGAATGGAAATGTCATCCTGAGTCACTCTGGCGGGCGGCAGATTTAGCATTTTCGAGAGGACGTCTTCCACGTCGTGGGCGGTCACCACGCTTCTTTTTTTCTTTCTCAGATGGAAAGAGGCGCCTACCTCGTCTATCAAATCGATCGCCTTGTCGGGCAGTTGCCTGTCGTTGATATAACGATCCGAAAGTTCCACGGCGCTTTTTAGAGCGTTGATGGTATATCTGACTCTATGGTGTTTCTCATATTTCTCTTTGAGACCCTTTAATATTTTCAAAGAGGTTTCCAGATCCGGCTCTTTTACGTCCACTTTCGCAAAACGTCTGCTGAGGGCTCTATCTTTTTCCAAAAAGTTTCTAAATTCCGAGTAGGTAGTGGCGCCTATACATTTAATAGCTCCGCTGGCCAGGGCCGGCTTTAGGAGATTGGAGGCGTCCATGCTGCCTCCCTGGGTAGCTCCGGCTCCCACGAGAGTGTGGATCTCGTCTATAAACACTATCGCGTTTTTTTTCTGCTTTAACTCCTCTATTACGCCTTTTAGCCTCTTTTCGAAATCCCCTCTATATTTGGTCCCGGCCAACAAAGAGCCCATATCCAGCGAATAAAGAACGGCGCCCTCCAACACCTGAGGGATCTCCTTGTTGGCGATTTTTATAGCTATTCCCTCGGCTATGGCGGTTTTGCCGACTCCCGGCTCGCCTACCAGTAACGGATTGTTCTTTTTCCTTCGGCACAGGATCTGAATCACCCTCTCGATCTCTTTGTCTCTGCCTATAACGGGATCGATTTTGCCTTTTTTCGCCTCTTTGACCAAATTCTGTGTAAATTTTCCGAGATACGTCTCTTTCTCCTCCTCGTCGTTTTCCGCCGAGACGGAATCCTGAGGATGAGAGATGGCCTCTAAGATATCCACCTTTTTTATACCCTGCTCTTTCAACAGATAGACGCTATAAGAGTGCTCCTCGTCAAATAGAGCCGCCAGCAGATCTCCTACCGTGGCCTCCTTTTTATCGGCGTTTTGAATATGTCTGATCATATTTTCTATAACTCTCGATAGAGCCACGGTCTCAAAAGGCTCTCTAACCACATCGGGAGGAAGCGGCTTCAGCGTATTTTTTAGATGCTGTTCCAGCTTCTCTTTGAGTACTTCGATGTCTGCTCCGACAGATTCCAGTATCTTTTTACCCTCCTTGTTGGACAGAAGGGCTAAAAAAATATGTTCCACCGTTAGATATTCGTGCCGACTCCTTTTGGCCAGTCTGACGGCCTCCTTGAAAATAGTGTTGAGTTCGTTGCTTATCATTTCACATTTCCTCCATAACTGCTTTGAGAGGGAAATCGTTGGCTCTGGCTCTGCGGTGCACCTCGTCGATTTTGGTCTCAGCTATTTCGTATGTATAGATTCCGCACAGCCCTTTGCCGTTTCTATGAACCAACAGCATAATCTGAACGGCCTCTTCATAGCTTTTATGAAAAACCTCGCATAAAATATCCACTACGAAATCCATCGTCGTATAGTCGTCGTTTAATAAAAAAACCTTATAGAGCCTGGGCTCCTCCAGATCGGTAACGTCTTTGGTTTCCGTATCCCTTTTTACTGCCAACGCCCCTATGCCTCCAAATTACGTATTTATACAATCTATACAAAATATAATAGCACACTTTTGTCAGTTTTGCCATATTCGCAGATTTGAGATAAAATTTTTAAGAAAAGGAAGCTGATGGCAAAGAGAGTTTTTGTAACGGCGACCAATACCGGTATAGGCAAAACCTACGCAACCTTGCGACTAATAAATGAGAGCGCCCGCAAAAAGCTGCTGCCCGGCGTACTAAAGCCTATAGAAACGGGAGTCGTAAACATACCCCAAGACGGAAAAGCGCTTTTTCAAGAGTGCAAAAAGTATAATAAAAATTTCGAAAAATTTCGCCTCGAAGATATCGTACCCTATAGATACAGTCTCCCGGCAGCACCGTACGTGGCGAAAAAAGAGGAGAGCATAAATATAGATAAAATTTTTCAGGCCCTCTCCAAAATCGAAAAAGAGTGCGACTTGCTTTTTATAGAGGGCGCGGGGGGAGTTATGGTCCCTATAGAAAAGGATTATTACATGATCGATCTGATACGTGATCTCAAAGCCGCCGTTTTGCTCGTCACACCCAGTAGACTGGGTTCCATAAACGATACACTTTTATCCATGGAGGCCCTCCGAAGAAGAGGGATCGAGTTCGAGTGGTGCGTAAATCTCTACGAAGACAAAGAGAGCTTTTTCGAGATCACCTACCCCTTTTATCGAGACAACTTCGAACGCGTCCCGATTCTTCAGTACGATTCCTCCTCCATCATCGAGACTCTTGTCAATATTCGACCGTAACTCTCACTCTGATCTTTTTTAGGGGCGTATCGCTATATTTGACTATCTGCTGTCCGTTAAAATTGGCAAAGTTTTTATACTCTATAATACGCTCGTTGGTCTCTTGATATCTGGTTCTGCACTTTTTGACGATCTTATATCCCGGTTCGGGCTCCTTTTCGGCAAGATTTTTGCCCACTAAAGTCCCGACTATGGCTCCTCCTATAGTCGCCGCCGTTTTACCGGAACCTTCGCCTACCTGATGTCCCAAAATTCCTCCGGCCACTCCCCCTATCAACGCTCCTACGGTAGAGGAATCTCCGTTTTGATCTACCGGAACCTGCTCTTCCCAGCACTCCTGATAGGGAACTCTTTTAGTGACCACTCTAAATATCTTTTCGGACTTGTATACCGGCAGATATTCCGTATAGGTAAAACTTTCGGCAAACAGGCTCGAAATCAGCGCGGCCGAAAGCGTCAGTGCCACTTTTTTCATATCGCTCTCCTTTTAAATCTTTCTTTACATATTTTAGTATAAAATAGACCAAATTACAATTTCGGAGAACCGTGTGAAAGCCCCTAAACACCTCATTGAAACAGGCGACCTGACAATAGAGGAGATTAACGAAATTTTCGAGGAAGCGGAAAGATTTCTAACCGGTCGGCCCCCAAAACTGTTAAAAAACAGACTGATAATAACCATTTTTTTCGAAAACTCCACCAGAACCAGAAGCTCTTTCGAAGTGGCGGCAAAAAATCTCGGCGCACAAGTGGTGAGTTTGGACGTCTCAAAAAGCAGCACTAAAAAGGGCGAAACTCTCTACGACACCGCCGCAAATCTAGACGCTATGGGGCCAAACGCCATAATAGTTAGGCACAAACACGCTGGGGTTCCCAAAATTCTCTCAAAATACGTAAACTGCTCTTTGATTAACGGAGGAGACGGGGCTCACGCCCATCCTACACAGGCTCTTTTGGATCTTTTCACCATCAAAAGATACCTAAAAGAGGTCAAGGGTAAAACAATCGCCATAGTAGGAGATATAAAAAACTCCCGGGTGGCCAATTCGAATATCGAACTGCTTGGCAGGTTCGGCATGAGAATCGTACTAGTGGCTCCGCCCCATTTTCTGCCCAAAACGGATCTGGAAACCACACACTCTCTAAAAGAGGCGATAGACCAAGCTGACGTAATAATGAGTCTCAGAACCCAGACAGAAAGGCACGATTTGCCCATCTACGCCAGTCTGCGCGACTATGCCGGAGATTTTTGCATCACAAAAGAGCTGATCAAAGACAAAGATCTAATAATACTGCACCCGGGACCGGTGCACAGAAACATCGATATCAGCGACGAAGTTCTCTCAGATCCCAGATGCAAGGTGCTCGAACAGGTTAAAAACGGAGTAGCCGTCAGAAGCGCGGTACTGAAAAAACTGATCCTCGAAAATGGATAGAGTCTCCTTTTTGGCTTCTAAAAAGATCCCGTTTGTCGTCATCTACGATTTCGAAGGCAGATGCAGATACGTAAAAGAGCTCTCTTCAAATCGCGATGTATTGGTAAAAACTCCGATTTTTTCAGATCCGATGCCAAAAAGCGATACCGTCCCCGCAATCCTCAAAATCGATCCGATACCGTACGAGAGATACAAAAAGGCTTTCGATAAAGTCATTGAGCGTATAAAAAAAGGGGAAACCTATCTGCTCAATCTAACCTTTCCCACAGCAATAGAACTAAACGGCGATCTAGTTTCCATCTTTTCCAGAGCAAAAGCGCCTTTTAAGATTTTATATAAAAACCGGTTCGTATGTTTCTCGCCAGAGCGTTTCGTAAAAATAGAGGGGGGCAAAATCTTTACCTATCCGATGAAAGGCACGATAGAGGCGACCGAAAAAAACGCAAAAGAGAAGATTTTAGCAGACTCGAAGGAGATGGCCGAACACGTTATGGTGGTAGACCTGCTCAGAAACGACCTCTCCAGGGTTGCAAAAAGCGTGAGGGTAAACCGTTTTAGATATATAGACGAAATAGAAGCCGGAGATAAAAGACTGCTGCAGGTCAGTTCGGAAATTTCCGGCTCTTTGCCGAAAAATTGGCAAAACCGTCTGGGCGAGATTTTAGCTTCGCTTCTACCGGCAGGCAGTATCAGCGGAACTCCCAAAATAAGCACTATAAAAATAATCAAAGATACAGAAAAGTACCGCCGCGGATTTTTTACGGGAATATTCGGCGTCTTCGACGGAGAGAGATTCGACAGCGCGGTTATGATCAGGTATATAGAAAAGAGCCAAGAAGGATTTTTGTATAAAAGCGGAGGAGGAATCACCATAGACAGCGACCCCCGCCTCGAATATAGCGAGATGCTAAAAAAGGTCTATATTCCTCTTTAAAATCTTATCGGATATCTCACTTCAAATACGAAATCCGGCGAATCGGCCGTTAATCCGACCCCCAATCCGAAGTTTAAGGAAGAGTTTTCCGACAAGGCCCATCCGGCGGTAAACTTGAACTGAGCGGAATTTATGGTCGAATTAGGAGCTTCGGAGCTGGTTTGAACTCCTCCTTCCAAAGTTGTAACGTCCGTAGCGAAAGTATAATCGTCTATAAACTGAAAGCCTATCGAAAAATTGTATGAAATGGCGTAACCCAACCCCACGTTGATACTGATGGTATCTCCGGGATCAACCTCAACCAATCCGTACTGGGTGGTTGTATTGGTATCGGGGTTTGTTATATAGTAGGTGTTGTTGACGCTGATCTTTTTGTTATAAGAGTAGGACACCCCTCCGTAAACAACCACAGGATCGATAGACTTGACCAGATTCATCCCTATCTTGATAGAGTTGTAGCCGCTTCCCAGAGGCAGCTCCGTAGGTTCACCGTATTGATCGGTTTCTATATCGAAAGGACTTTTGCCGTTTTTGAATTTATATCCCAAATTTACCAAAAGCGCCGGTCTGGAATCGGTCTCTTTGATAGGTTGATAGGTCAACGAAACGCTCACGTCCCCTATGCCCGCCTGATCTTGGGTTTTATCCGGTTCGGCCTGTCCCTCTCCGGCAATAACGGAGTAACGGTCGTATCTGTAGATCAGCGGAACGGCTATTTCGATCTGAAAATTGTCTTTGATACCGTATCTCAAAGAGATGTTGTCGGTAAAAATATGTCTTCTGTTGTTTTCTATACCGAATCTACCCAGCGTCAAAAAGACCGGATCGAGTATCGCGAAACTCTCCAGATATATCTGCTTTGCCGATGTGTAGGTGTAAGAAAAGGCGTTCTCTATCTCAAACTGCCCTTTTTTCAATAAAACGTAGTCTCTCTCGAAGTTTGTCAGTACCTCTTTTGGCTGAGACTCTCTCTGAATCGCTTGTTTGAGCTTTTCGTTGTCGCCGTCGGCAAAAAGGGTCGAAAAGATCAAAGAAGCGGTCAACAAAAGGCCGAATAGTTTTCGTGGCGGCATATAGACTCCTCTCCTCGCTTTTTTTATTCTTAAACAGATTATACAGATTAAATCTTAAACCATTTATTAATATGGTGTGCTTAAAACTCGTTGTTTGTCCTGAAGGTCTGGGCTTGATGAATAAAGAGCAGACTTCTTAGGTTTTCCGATCTGACCCACATCTCGTCCTCGGCATCTATTTTTAGATCGTCCACTTTTCTGGAGCCTTTTGGTTCGATAATCAGCGCTATATTTTTATACCACATCTTTTCAAACTCTTTCACCGGCACTATCGTATTTCCCAACGCCGGATCGGCCAAAAAGACCCTGCCTTTGTGAACGCCTCTGAAAACGACGAAATGTTTATACTTTCCCAACACTATGGTGACTATTGCCGGTTTGCCCAAAGTCACCAAACCCTCCACGTCGGTCCTGTAACCGCCTACCTTGTACCCTAAAGCGTTTGCCAGCTTTTTTATATCCAATAGCGAAAATCCTCTGTTTTTGATTATGCTCTTTTTGTCACCGAAATGAAAAAGACCCTTTATAACCTGCTGTTCGGTAACCGGATCGTTAAGATAATGTTTGAAAATAGTAGCTACCGCCGCGGATCCGCAGCTAAAGTCAAACTTTTGCCTAACTATATTTTTGCTCTTTATGTCCATTGCGGATTTAACTTTGGGTCGAATCACCACGGTGCCGAATTTACCGCTAATATAGATTGGGACTCCATTTTTTCTCTCTTTTACGGCACCGTTTTGGCCAGCCACCGCAAGAGAAAACAAAACCGTCAAAAGAGCTGAAATTATCGCGGCTTTCATTTTCGACCCTCCGTATCGGGTTTAACTAAATTATAGGCAATATGATTGCAACCAGATTGCAAAGAGGGCGTACGCCCTCTTTGTCAGTAGTTGATCGCACTCTGGACCGCCGCCTGATTTACTACCCAGCCGCTACTGTTGTAAAGGTTGGTAATGTTGTTGCCGTAGTTGTGCGCCGAACCGGCGGTATTGCTCAGATCCACTGCATTAGAGGCTATCTGTGAATCGTTCAACTGGACCGAGGAGTTGTTATTGTTTTGATTCTCGCTCTCCAAAGCGTTTTCCACGCTTTGAAAGAAAGAGGAATCGTTGACGGTATCATCCATAGTCATCTGATCCAGATCGGTGCCGTCAGGCCTGCTGCCGTTTATGGAAGCTATATTGGTCTCGCTATCTACGGCACTGCCGATCGAGTTTAAAACCACATAACTGGAGATATCGTTTTGAGAACCGTTTAACTGTACCACCCCGTTATTGTTGTTTTGACCGTCGCCCCCGCCGTTTATGATCTCCTGGTTAAAAGATGCCACGGCGAAAGAGTCTTGATAGTTGTTCTGAACTATTTGACTCATTCCGTTGGGGTTCTCTATAAAAGCGACGTTCTGGCCCGCGTTGACGGCCGAAGATACGCTATTGACTATGGCAAAACCCCTAAAGTCGTTCTGAGCTCCGTTTAACTGAACGGAAGCGTTGTTGTTGTTTTGTTTTCCTATTGCCAAATCGACACCTTCAAAAAGCACTCTTTGAACGGAATCTACAGCACTGTAGGCGCTTTGCGTGCTCTGTTGTTCCACGGTGTCGGTACCGGATACGTCCTCTATCGTAGCGACGTTTTGCGAGATATTTACCGCGCTGGCGGCACTGTTTGAGAGCACCATGGTCTCGTAACCGTTTTGAGTGGCTATCAACTGTATAGAACCGTTATTGTTCTGTTGATAGTCCAGATAGAGATTCTCCGAACTATTAACTACGCTCTGATCGACCATCGCATCTATTTCAGTCGATTGAGCCGCGTACTGACCTAGCGTACTGCTGTTTGTAACGCTGCTGTAAAAAGCTACGTTTTGAGAGAGATTCATAGAAGAGAACGCCGCGTTAGATACGGCCAAAGCCGCAATATCGTTGCCCCCGCCTACAATCTGAACCGCTGCGGAGTTGTTGTTTTGATTTTTGAGCATCAAACTCCCGTCAGCTTCGTTGCGTACGGTTTGAACCGTCTCGCCCTCCAAAGAGGAGTTTTGTCTGTTGAACTGAAATCCCTCGTTGATACCGTCTATATTATCGGCAAAAGCCACATTTTGAGCGATATTGACGGCCGAAGCCGAACCGTTAAAGAGCAGTGCGCCGTTAAAACCGTTTTGACCGGATTTTATCTGAACCGAACCGTTTAGGTTGTCGCTGTACTCAACATTAACTATCTCGCCCAGACTATTTACGCTTTGGCTCGTCAAAATCTCCGAATCGGCAATCTGATAGGTTCTTTGGATAAAACTGTTGCCGTTTTCATCGTTTGAGGCGGCCGCTATGTT
>Ga0256834_1002913_pt1 | contig 10509 bp, 7 predicted proteins | sample 4281140metaG_FD_190536 | JGI IMG/M metagenome (GOLD analysis project Ga0256834, IMG submission 190536) | Hydrothermal vent microbial communities from East Pacific Rise, Pacific Ocean - 4281-140 | ecosystem: Environmental > Aquatic > Marine > Hydrothermal vents | place: Pacific Ocean: East Pacific... | reverse complement strand
TCCATTCGTGCCTCATTACGTCCGAATCTTCGGGGCTGAATGGCATGTAATACTAAAAAACAGATTAACAAAGAGTTAAAATTATTAATATATCGAACTCACGTTATATTAAATCTTTTTGGCTATCGCCCTGCGATTAAAAATCAACATCCAACAACTGTCCGCTAAGTTGTAACAACTCTAATTCAATCAGTTTTGCATCGTATTTTGCATTGTTTACTGCTGTTTTTGTATTCAATAAATTGATTTGTGCTTGTCGAAACTCAATAGAGGTTACTTGCCCTAGTTTATAACGTTCTTGTGTTCTGTCAAAATTATTTTTAGTGGTGATTACATTTAGTTTTTGTGCATTCAGCACATACAATTGATTATGATAAGCTTCCCAGGTATTTTTTAAGGTGTTTTTTAGCGTTTCTATTTGTTGCTCTTGTATAATTTCTTGATTTTCCAATCCAATTTTCGCATTGGCAACTCTTGTTTTTGTATTCCCACCATCAAAAATATTCCATGAGAGATTGATGCCAGCTCTTAAACCTGTGTTTATAGAGTTTGCAAAAAAAGAAGTAGATGGGTTTTTACTTTTATTCCATCTATAAGAACTGGTTAATCCAATAGAAGGTAAATAGCTGCTCTTACTAGCTTTTATACCAAATTTACTGATAGTAATATTTTTTTCGTTTTGCTTAAGGGTTACATTATTTTTTGTTGCATTAGCTAATAATTCTTCAAAAGACAATAGTGTGCTAAAATTCACTTCAGTATCAACAGTATAATTGATATTTTGTTGTTTGCCTAAGATGATATTTAAGTTCCGTTTTGCAGTGTTGAATTGTTGGTTTGCATTGATTAATCTAATACTGTCATTATTCACATCAACTTCAGCATTTAACAATTCTAATTTTGTAGATTGACCATATTCATATTGGTATTGAGCTCTTAATAATCGTTGATTTGAAATTGCTGATATCTCTTTTAAGTTTTCTGTATTTTCTGACAATCTAGCAATTTGAAAATAAAGATTGAATACTTGTAAGTAAGTGTTTTCAATCGTTTCTCTAGCTTCTAACTCTGTTAGATTATAGGTTTCTTTAAGTTGTTTGTAAATATATTTTCTACCCAAACCATCAAAAAGGGTATAGTTTAAGTTTAAAGCAGCGTTGTAGGTTTCGGTTTCTGCACCATTAACAATTAATAAAGAACCATCTTGTTTTTCTATTTCTTGATCGCTTATGTCATAGTTAGCACCTGCGGTTGTATTTAGTATTGGTAAAAATCTTGAATTATAAATACTAGAGTTATTTTTAGCAATTTCAACCCTGTTCTTTGCCAGTTTAATGCCATAGTTGTTTTCTAATGCTATTTGTAAAGCTTCTTGTTTGGTTAATAGCTGTTGAGCATTTAACTGTAAAGATGCAATTATGGCTAAAAAGCTTATGTATATTTTAATGTTCATTTTATTTCTTCTTTGTGTCATTGCGAGAAATGAGGTACGAATGACGTGGCAATCTCTTTATTTAAGATCGCTATATTTTGACAAAAAGGTCAAAGCTCGCAGTGACAAATCTTACTTTATTTTTTTAATCTTGTATCCTGTTTCAAAATTATTATTTTTTGAGAATCAGTTCTCTTCCTTTTGGGAAGGGCTAGGGTTGTGATCCTCATAATTCATTTCAATTATCGCTCTTTCTACTTCTTCTTTTGTAACTTCTTTACCTGTTAGCATCCATTTAATAAATACTTTTATTGCATTAGAAACTGATAATAATAGAGGTAGCATTACTAAGGTCAATACGGTTGCTATTCCTATTCCATAAGAAATTGATATTGCCATAGGTTTTAAAAATTGTGCTTGTCGACTCGTTTCTAATAATAATGGAGCAAGACCAGCAATGGTTGTTAATGAAGTTAAAAAGATAGCTCTAAAACGAGACTTTCCTGCTTGTAATAAAGCTTCATCATATTTCATACCTTCTTTAAGATAAATATTAAACTTTCCAATTAAGACTAGACCATCGTTTACCATAATTCCTATGAGGGCAATAATTCCTAACCAAGATAAAATATTGATTGGAAAGTGATGAAAATAATGTCCCCATACCACACCAATCAAGCTAAAAGGAACTAGGATAAGCAGTACAATAGGTTGACTGTAAGTTCTAAAGGTAAATGCAATGATAATATAGATCAATAAGAGGACAATTGGGCCAACAATTTTTACAGAAACCATTGTCTTTTGAGCTTGTCTATTTTGCCCTTCAAAAAGAGCAGAAATTGTTGGGTATTTTGCTGTAATTTCTGGTATTATAGTAGCTTTAATATCATCTAATACATCAGAGGCACTATCATCTACAGACTTCATATCTGCAGTGATTTGAATTTCACGCTTTCCTTCTAGATGATTGATTGCAACTTCGCCACGTTCAATTTGATAGCTTGCAATTTCTGAAAAAGGAACTCTTGTCCCTAAAGGTGTATTAATCCACATGTCATCTAAGTTTTTTATAGACGATCTATCTTCTTTTTCATAGCGAACATATACGCGAATTTCATCTTGTCCGCGTTGAAAACGCTGTGCTTGAAATCCGAAAAAACCACCACGTACCTGCTGCATAATTCCTTGAAGGTTTAATCCTAAAACATAGGCTTTATCCTTTAATTTAATTTGTATTTCTTTAATTCCTGCAGGGTCATTATCAGAGACATCTTTTAATAACGGATTGTTAATCAAAGCCCTTTTCAATTCTTTTTTTGCGGCTTTTAGTTCTGAAATGTTATGTCCTAATAAAGAAACTGCAACAGGGCTACCGCCAAAATTACTGTTAGAACCAAATGTTAAGCTTTCAATTCCGTTAATGGGACCTACTTTTTTTCGGATGGCATTATTTATTTCTATTGAAGGAAAATCTCTAGCTTCACCTGGTAACAAATTAACAGTTAAGGAAGCCTTAGAAGTGCCTGGTCCTATTCGTTTAATAATGTTTTGTATTACAGGTTTATTTCCAGATTGTTTTTTTGTAAATTCATCATTAATTTCCCAGACCTTTTTTTCAATGCCAGAAATAATAGAATCAGTTATCTTTTCATTGGTACCTTGAGTCATGGTAAGGTTTATAGAAATAAGGTCACTTGCTACTCTTGGAAAGAAAGAAGTACCTACAATACCACCTTGTATTGCACCAATGCTAAATATCAATAAAGCACTGGGTATGGCAAAACCTAAAAATTTATTTTTAAGGAAGAAACGCAGATAAGGTACATAGACTACATCTCTTAATTTCATCAACCATTTATCTGCAACAACATTTACCTTTTTTAAGAAAGTGTCTATTTTGCCAACTTTTTTATCTTCACGTATTAAGGCTTTAGAATGTGCAATATGAGCAGGAAGAATAATTAGAGCTTCAATTAATGAAACGGTTAAGGTTAATATTACCACAGCGGAAACCTCGCTAAAAAAATCACCCATTCTACCATCAATAAAGAAAAAGGTTGAAAAAGCAACTATGGTTGTTAAGATGGCTGAAACAACGGGCGGAATTACTTCAAGCGTTCCGTCAATTGCTGCCTGTATAGGTGTTTTTCCCTTTTCGTAATGGTGAAAAATATTTTCTCCAATCACAATACCATCATCAACTAAAATACCGATAACGATTATCATCCCAAAAAGAGATAAAACATTAATAGTAATTCCTAATTGTGCAGCGAAGATAAACATTCCAAAAAAGGATATCGGAATTCCGAAGGCTACCCAAAAAGCCAATCGTGCATTTAAGAATAATGCAAGAAAAAACAGGACTAATAAAATACCCATAATTGCATTTTTAATCAATAGTTCTGTACGCTGAGTAAGGGTGGTAGAAGAATCACTAGAAATATCTAAATGTACATTGTCATGTTCTTGATTAAATTTGTCAATATAGACTTTTACCTTTTCAGCAGAAGAAATTAAATCTTCATTATTGGTATTGTTTACCGTAATATTAATAGCCGTATTGCCACTAAAAAAAAGTCTATCTGGAGTTTCAGACCAATCATCTTTTACAGTTGCCACATCTTTTAAACGGATTATATTTCCGTTAGGGCTTGCTCTTACTACCAAGTTTAGTAATTCATTGCCGTGATAGGAACGGTTTCTAGCTCGAATTAAATATTCTTCTGTGTCGGTTTTAATTTTACCGCCCGTAACCAAAATATTGGCATTGCTTACAGCATTGGCAACATCTTGAAAGGACAAATTATAAGCTCTTAAATCACTTTCTCTAACAGAAATTGCAATTTCTTCTTCGGGAAAACCAGAAAGTATAACTTGAGAAATGCCGTCTATACCACGTATATCATTTTCAATATTTCTGGCATATTTTTTTAAGGTGGTTAATGGGATATTGGTGCCACTCAATGAAAAACTTATGGTAGGACGCATGGTTTCTACCTTAGCAATTACAGGAGGTTCTAAACCAGAAGGAAAAGAAGGAACACGGTCAACAGCATTTTTAACATCTGCCAAAACCACATCTATATTTTTTCCTTTGACAATTTCAACATTAATAGATGCTGAATTTTCTTTAGAAACCGAAGTAATACGGTCAATACCTACAGTTCCTTTTAGATTGTCTTCAATTTTTAAGACCACACCTTCTTCCATTTCTGTTGGTGATGCCCCTGGATAATAGAGGCTAATTCTAATCAACTGAGAATCAACCAGAGGAAAGAATGAAGAGAGCATTGCTTTAGATCCGATAATTCCGAAAATTACAGCAGCAAAAATGATGACATTAACCGCAACAGGAAATTTTATAAAATAGCTTATTATTTTTTTCATTTTTTAAAATATTTTCTCGCAAAGTCACCAAGACGAGAAGTTTGTAAGAATACTAAATGTTTATTTATTTTTTAGGCTCTTTCTTTTTTTCTTTAGCGTTCTGTCTTTGACCTGTAGACTTATTTGTGAGAATTTCAACTTTCATACCATCATAAGCACCAGGTACAGGCTTAGATAGGATTAGTGTTCCATTCTCAATATCTTTAAGAATAGCATTTTCAGCAGAAAAATAAACAGGATTTATATCTATCAAATTCAATATGGAATCATTAACAACAAACAATTGTTTGTTGTCTACTAATAGTTTTCTAGACACTTCAATGGCATTTTTTTCAGACTTGGCAATCAGATTGGCTTCTAAATACATTCCTTCTTTTAAGGTCTTACCTGCAACTTGAATATATGCTTTAATAGTTTGTGAAGTCGCATCAATTTTACCATTTACACGAATTACTTTACCTGTATATTCGCTTGTGTTTTCAAGATTATGTAGTTTAACAACATTCCCTTTTTTTAATAAATCTGCAAAAGTAGCATTAACCGACACTTCCATTTCATAGACACTAGGGTCAATAAATTCTCCTAGTTTTTGCCCAGCCCTTACTAAAGTTCCTGGTGTAACTAAGGCTTCTGTTAAAATGCCTTTAAAAGGAGCTCGTAAACTATACTTGCCCAGTTTCACCTCTAAGTTTTTAACATTATAATATGTTGTATTAATACCTCTACCAGAAATAAAATATTTTTCTTTATCAGTATTGATAGTTGGTAGTTTAGGGGTTGTTTTATTGATATCAAAGCTATTTAAATAGTCTTGCCATTTTTGATATTCATTGGGATAGTCTAAGCGAATATCAGGTAATATTGCTGTAATTTTATTGTAAAAGTTACTTTTTTGAGATTGTAGATTGGCATAGAACTCATCACTATTAATTCGTAAAAGAGTTTCACCTTTAGTATAATATGTTCCAGCTTTAAATTCTTTAGTGCCAATTTTTAATACCCCTTGAACTTCTGCAAAAAGTTGAATTTTATGTTTTGCCGTTAAATTACCACTTGCAGTAATTATAATAGGAACCTCTTTGTTTTGTACCGTATCTACAGTTACTTTTTTAACAATTTTATCGAATTTTGGTTTTGGTTTCTTTTTATTAGCAATAAATAGTTTAGAGATTAAAACAGCCCCTACTAAAAGTAATATTCCAATTGCTATGGTTAGTATTCTTCTCATAATGATTCTTTAAAGTTTGCTTGTATTTTTTGTAATATATTTATAATTTGTCCTTTTTCTTTAGTAGAGATATTTTGTTCTACAGTATCCATAATAAATTTTATAACAGGTCTCGTTTTTTTAAATACTTCTTTTCCTAAAGCTGTGATATATACTTTATTGATGCGTTTATCTTTTTTACATTGTTTTCGGGTTATATATTTTTTGTTTTCCATTTTTGATAGCAAACGCGTCAAAGAAGATTTGTTTCTAAGAGTAAGAAATGCCAATTCATTTTGATTTAAGCCATCTTGTTCGTGTAATTTTTTTAAGACGATCATTTGCTCTTTTGTAAGGTCTAATCCGCTGCTGCTTAAACCTTCTTGTAAATAGTAATCCACTATTTTAACGGTCTTTCCAAGCCATGGAGCGATACAGTTTTCATAATCAATAAATTCGTCTTCAGATTTCATGTGGCAAACATACAACATTAATTGATTAGTTGCATATGCAACTATTAAAAGTTTTGTTAAAGAAATACTTATACTATCTTTGAAGAATTAAAGAGACTACATGAAATTAGATATACTCGCTATAGGAGCACACCCAGATGATGTAGAGTTAGGTTGTTCAGCAACATTAGCCAAAGAAATTTATTCAGGAAAAAAAGTTGGGATTCTCGATTTAACTAGAGGAGAATTAGGCACGCGTGGTTCAGCAGAAATAAGAGATCAAGAAGCAGCAGCTGCCGCTAAAATATTAGGAGTAGCAGTGCGAGAGAACCTCGCTTTTGCAGACGGATTCTTTGTGAACGATAAAGAACATCAATTAGAAGTCATTAAAATGATTCGCAAATACCAACCAGAAATTGTGTTGTGTAATGCCATTGACGATCGGCATATAGATCATGTCAAGGGAAGTGACTTGGTTAGTGATGCCTGTTTTTTATCAGGCTTGCGAAAAATAGAAACGCGTGTAGGAGGGAAGCCACAAAAAGCATGGCGACCAAAACATGTATACCATTATATACAATGGAAAAACATAGAGCCAGATTTTGTAGTAGATGTAACTGGCTATCTAGATAAAAAATTAGAAGCTGTAAAAGCCTATGGTTCACAATTTTTTGATGCGAAGAGTAAAGAACCTATTTCACCCATAACAAGCAAAAACTTTTTAGACAGTATTAGCTATAGAGCACAAGATTTAGGCAGATTGATTGGTGTAGATGCTGCCGAAGGCTTTACCGTAGAGCGTTATGTGGCCGTTGATAGCTTGGATGATTTGATGTAGATTTATAGTGGTATGAGGGTAGGCTTGTATTAATAGGAGGTAGATGCTTTGTTTTATTTCTGTTGTTTTCTTAACGCTTGAACTGCTTGTTCAATACCTTTTTCGGATTTTTCTTTATTCCATTCATCCCAAAAATTAATTGTTGCACTACTTGGTTGAATTTTAGGTTTATCAATTTTTACTCTACTTGGAAGAAGTGAAGCATCTCCAACGATTAAGGCTTCTCCAATATCTAAAATTGGTAATAATTCTGAGAAATCTCCCAAATTATCAGGAAATAGTCTTTTAATAACATTTTGGTCATCTGGATTTGTAAGTCGCATTGCAATAAAATTACCGCATTGACTTAAAATTGTTTTATTTACATCAGAAGGTCTCTGACTAATTACAACAAGAGAAATTCCATATTTCCTACCTTCTTTTGCAATTCTTTCAAAACTTTGCAGTCCTTTTTCTTCCATTCCGCCTTTAACATTTGCAGGTAGATATAAATGTGCTTCATCACAAAACAGAGCAATCGGATGCCTTTTATCATCTTCCATCCATTGTTGAATAGAAAAAATTAATCTTCCAATTAAACCTGTAATCAAAGGAAGTATATCAGATGGAACTTCAGAAAAGTCTATTATTTTTAACCCCTTTTCATTTCCAAAATCGAGAAGTCTATTAATAAGTGAAACAAACCAATCAAAGTCAAGAAGTTCTTTATCAGCATTAAAGATGAAATTTAATCTTTTATCTGCTTGTTTACTTTTGAGCCTTTGAATAAAACGTGTTAATTTACCGTGTAAAGGTCCTTGTTTTTGTGCTCTTGCACCTTCGACCATTTCGGTGTCTTTTTCTTCAAGTGCTGATAGAACATCACTTAATTTATAAGGTATAGGACTTTCAACGGTAAAATTATCTAATATATCTTGCTTGTTTTCTGTTTCAAGTATTTCTTTTTTATGTTTAATTATTAAATCAAAAAGTGTTCTTGATTGATTTGGTGCATTACTATCACTTCTGTCTAATAAAAGTGCTTCAATTTCTTCATAAGACAAAAGCCAATAAGGAAAGAAAATAATGTTATCATCTGATGGTTTATCAGAAGGACCTGCAATTTTCAATAAAGTTGTATTTGGTAAATCCTTTAATGGTTTATATTCACCGTGTAAATCAAATACGAGACTATTTATTGATTTGAGAGATGCTGCTTTCTCCAAAATATTTGCAACTGTCCAAGATTTTCCAGAACCTGTTCCGCCAACTATTACAGCGTGTCTTTGAAAAAACTTATTCCCATCAAGGTTAGCATCTGACATTTCCGAAATAGTATATTTTCCTATTTTTAAAGGGTTTTCACTATTTGAAGATATAATATTCATAAACCTTGATAAATCTTCACCTTGTAATAAAAAGCAGTCTGCATTAATACTTGGAACAGTATTTAAGGTTCTTTTAAACACATTCTTATCAAGACCTGTTTTTTCAAGTAATGTGCCGACTAAATTTACTTTTATAAGATTTTCAACAACAAAGTCAGGTTCGCTACTTTCGTCAATTTTGTCAGAAATTGCTTTTCTCATTATTTTTGAGATAAGTCCAATTATTTTTTCACCTGTTTTTGTAGATCGTATTTGTACAATCTGATTAACCTGTACACTGTTTAACAACTCTTCATTATCAACTTTTACGGATATATTACCTGTATCAACACTCTGAACTTTTCCGATTAATGTTTCTGTACTCATATTATAATATTTTCATAAATTTATCTAATTGCCAAAAATCACCTTCTAACTCAATTTCAGTTTTATCAGTTGTGTTGTTTTCTTTATATGTAACTTTTGTTTTTCCAGTTTCACTTTCTTCAAAAAGAATATATTTTTCAGCATTTTTTAATTCTTCATAACTACTCTCTGATACCTTTTTAGTAATTAAAACAATTGGTGTTCCTTTTTTTACTTTTGCTTTTATTTTTGGTGTTAAATGTTCATCATTAAAACCGAAACCAACAACAAGAAAACTTGATGCTTTTTTAATTAAATCATCTGCTTTTTGTATCAATTCTCTATAAGGACTATTGTATGCTTCTTTATATTTATTTTTTCCAGGTGCAATTATTTTCGGAACTTCTTCATTGGAAATTGTTGATAAGAAACGAATTTCAGCATCTACGTCAAACCAATTTAAAGAACCGTGTACTTTTATTAAATTAACGATTTCTTTGTCTTTAAAATTAGTTTCATCAAATATAGAAAGCACTTTGCCATTAAAACCATCAGTATATGGTAAATTATGATATGACATTATATGTTCGAGAACTCTGTCGTAATTCGTAGTAACAATATTTACAACTTTTGGATGTGCTTCAATAAATTTATCAATCATTGATTTTATTCCATTGAAATTATCAGTTTCATCTGTTATTATTCTTTCTAAAACTGAAATATCAGCATCATTTACTTTTTCCCAAATCACTTTTTTAATTTCAGGCATTTGTGCTTGATACTTTTCTTTTCCAAGTTCGATTTCTAAATTGTCATTTGTTGTGTCAAAATCTTCAATTTTTTCTTTCAATTCTTCATTTAAAGACCACATACTTGGTAAACCAAAAGAAATTGTTGCTCCAGAACCCCAAATAATCAATGGTGGATTTTTCAAGAAATTTTGCACAATCTTGAAAATATTTTCTTGTATGTTATCTTGATTTTCCATTATGCAGTTTTCTTTTCTTATATCTACTAATTTAACTTCATTTTTCTTTTCAGCTTTAACACAATAGAAGAAATAGCCAACAGTATTTATTTAACATTTGATGCCGATATTTTTCGTCCAGCATCAATTAATATTATATTTTTTGAGTTTTCTAATTTTAATTCTTTCAACACTCTTTGTACTTTATTATATTCTGTTGCATCAAAATATAGGATAACTTTTATAGATTTTTTTGTACTATTTGCTTTTTCATAAACTTCAACTTGTTTAGCAAGGTTCTGTCTGATTTTTGAATTTGAGGCTAATTTAAATTCTATTAAAGTTTTATCTTTTGAACCTTTAGAAATTGCATAATCAACAGGGCCTCTTCCGTTATTTGGTTCTCTATTGACATCAAAATCAGATGCAAACCAAGTAAGTCGATAGATTATTTGTAAATCTTCTTCCCTTTTAATTGGTTGATGGTCAACATAAAATAAACGATATCCATCAT
>Ga0256834_1002912_pt1 | contig 10512 bp, 12 predicted proteins | sample 4281140metaG_FD_190536 | JGI IMG/M metagenome (GOLD analysis project Ga0256834, IMG submission 190536) | Hydrothermal vent microbial communities from East Pacific Rise, Pacific Ocean - 4281-140 | ecosystem: Environmental > Aquatic > Marine > Hydrothermal vents | place: Pacific Ocean: East... | reverse complement strand
GCGCTTCAAGCATATCCTCGACATGCCCCATGGCATCGTGCTGGTCACCGGCCCCACGGGTAGCGGTAAATCCACCACCTTGTACACCGCCCTGAGCCGCCTCAACACAGCGGAAAAGAAAATCATCACCGTGGAAGACCCGGTGGAATATCAGGTGGCGGGCATCAACCAGATCCAGGTCAAACCGCAGATCGACCTCACCTTCTCCAGCGCCCTGCGCTCCATCGTGCGCCAGGATCCGGACATCATCATGGTGGGGGAGATGCGGGATCTGGAAACCGCGCGCATCGCCGTGCAATCCGCCCTCACCGGCCACCTGGTGCTGTCCACCCTGCATACCAATGACGCGGCGGGCGGCATCACCCGGCTGCTGGACATGGGGGTGGATGACTATCTCATCACCTCCACCATCAACGGCATTCTCGCCCAGCGCCTGGTGCGGCGGCTGTGCCCGCACTGCAGGGAGGCCTATGAGCCCCTGCCGGAGCTGGTGCACGAGCTGGGCCTGGACGAATTCGGCGCCGACGGCGAGGCCGTCACCCTGTACCATCCGGTCGGTTGCGAGGAATGCGGCGGCAGTGGTTATTACGGCCGCCTTTCCCTGACGGAAGTGCTGGTAATGAACGACGAGATCCGGCGGCTGGTCATGCGCCATGCCAATGCCGGGGAAATCCAGCAGGCGGCCATCGATGACGGCATGGATACCCTGCGGCGCGACGGCCTGCGAAAATCGGTCGCCGGCCTGACTACCCTGGAAGAAGTGGCGCGGGTGGCGGAAGACTGATGCCCTTGTTCAGCTACAAGGCGGTGCGCGCCAACGGAGAAGTGGAGGAAGGGGAGCTGGAAGCCGCGGACGAAGCCGCGCTGGTGCGCCAACTGCAGCAGGACGGGCTCATGCCCATCCGCACCGGCCCTGCGGGCAGCGGACTCAAGGGGCTGTTCAAGCGCAGCAGGCCCAAGGTGAACCAGGAGCAGATCCTGCATTTCACCCGCGAGCTCGCAACCCTGCTGGAAGCGGGCATGACCCTGGATCGCGCCCTGCAGATCCTGGCCGAACTGTCCGAAGACGAAGCCCTGGTGCGCACCATGGAAAGCATCCGCGAGAAAGTGCAGGGCGGTGATACCCTGTCTTCCGCCCTGGAAGCCCAGGGCAAGACCTTCACCCCCCTGTACATCAGCATGGTGAAGGCGGGAGAAGCGGGCGGCGTACTGCACAGCGTGTTGCAGCGCCTTACCGACTATCTCGAACGCTCCCAGGAATTGCGGGAAAGCGTGCGTTCCGCCCTGGTGTATCCCACCATCCTGCTCACGGTGGCGGGGTTGTCCGTGATCGGCTTGCTGGTGGGCGTGGTGCCGCAATTCAGCCAGATGTTTGCCGACATGGGCAAGGCCCTGCCCCTGCCCACGCAGATCGTGGTGAATATCGGCAATGCCCTGACCAACTACTGGTGGGCGATTCTTGCCGGCATCTTTCTCGGCACCGCCTTCGCCAGCAGGCATTTTGCCCGGCCGGAAGTGAAAAGGCGCTGGGACAAGCGTCTGCTGGGCTGGCCGCTGCTGGGTGATCTCATCGCCAAGGTGGAGACGGCGCGCTTCACCCGCACCCTCGCCACCTTGTTGCACAACGGCCTGCCGTTGCTGGCGGCACTAAACCTGGTGAAAGATGTCATAAGCAACACAGTGATTGCCGAAACCATTGCCGAAGCGGCGGACAGTCTCAAACGCGGCAAAGGGCTGGCCGATCCCCTGGTGGAAAAAGGTATACTTCCCCCCCTCGCCCTGCAGATGATCAAGGTTGGCGAGGAATCCGGTGATCTGGAACCCATGCTCAACAAGGTGGCGGATGTGTTCGACGGCGAAGTGCGCGCCAGCGTAAAGCGCCTGCTGACCCTCCTTGAACCGGCGCTCATCGTCGGCCTGGGCCTGATCGTCGCCGGCATCATCGTGTCCATCATGCTGGCGATACTGGGCGCCAACGATCTGGCCATGTAACGGCTTCAGGCGCAGAATATTGAATGGAGAAAAAAGTAGTATGAACATCAAGACATATCGTAGCAATGCAGGTTTCACCCTGCTCGAATTGCTTGTGGTGCTGGCGATTCTGGCCATGCTCGCCGGTTTGGTCGGACCCAGGGTCATGGATCAGTTTGGCAAGGGCAAGCATGATGCGGCGGTGGCCCAGATCGGCAGTCTCAAAGGCGCGCTGGATTTGTACCGGCTGGACGCCGGGCGTTATCCCCAGTCCCTGGAAGAGCTGACCAAGGGCGTCAACGGCGGCAAGCCGGTGCTGGATAAAGTGCCCAAGGATCCCTGGGGGCGTGACTATCAGTACCGCTTCCCTGGCGAACATGGCGATTTTGATATCGTTTCCTATGGCGCGGATGGCAGCCCCGGCGGCGAGGGTGAGAGCAAGGACATCACCAGCTGGCAATAGCGCGGTGCGGGCCAGGGGCTTTACCCTGCTGGAGCTGATCGTGGTCATGGCGCTGATGGCCATACTGATGACCCTGGTGACGCCCATGATTTCCAGCGCCCTGCCGGGCACCCAGCTCAAATCCGCTTCCCGCGAGTTGGCTGCGGGATTGCGTTTCGCCCGCAACCACGCCCTTACCGCGCGGGAGGAATCCACCCTCACCCTGGATGTGGAAAAGCGCAGCTTTCGGGTTACGGGCAGGAACAAAAGCTACAGCATTCCGGAAGATCTGAAAATCGAGTTGCTCACCGCGGAAAGCGAAACCCGCGGGGAGAGTATCGGCGCCATCCGCTTTTTCCCCGATGGCGGCTCCACCGGCGGGCGTATTACCCTGAGTTACGGCGAGCGCGCCTTCGGCGTCGATGTGGACTGGCTGACCGGCAAGGTGCGCATTCTGGATGTGGAGCCGGAAGGCTGATGCGGCGTCAACAGGGTTTCTCGCTGCTGGAAGTGCTGGTGGCCTTCGCCATTCTGGCCATGTCTCTCGGCGCATTGTATCAAGCCTTTGGCGGCAGCTTGCGCAACCTGTCGGTGGCGGGCGAATACACCAGCGCCATGATCGTCGCCGAATCCAAGCTGGCGGAAGTGGCCGACCAGGTGCCCCTGCGCCCCGGCAGCGAACAAGGCGAGGAAAATGGTTTTCGCTGGAAGGTGGATGTGCTGCCCTATGAAGAACTGGAGGATCTTCCCCGGAGCTTCAAACCCTATCGGGTGCATGTGAAAGTGAGCTGGGGAGAGGGTGGAAACCATCGCAGCTATGTTCTCGATACCTTGCGTTTGAGCGACAAATGATGCGCGCTGCTGCAACCTGCCGCAGTCGCGGCTTCACCCTGCTGGAAATGATCATTTCCCTGGCGCTCATCGGCCTGATGATGCTGTTGTTGTTTGGCGCGCTGCGGTTTGCCGGCAAGGCCTGGGAGGCGAGCGAAACGCGCCTGGAGCGGGATACCAGCATCAGCATGGTGTGGCAATATCTGTCCGACCGGTTCCGCCAGGCGCGGGCCTTGAACAGCCATGTGGAATCGGAAGGCGGCAATGTTTTCTTCTTCAAGGGCAATGCCCGGGCCGTGGAATTCGTCAGTCCCATGCCCGCCCATCTGGGCAGCGGCGGCCTGTATATTATCCGCCTGCAACAAGGTCTGCGCGATGGCAAGAAGCAACTGGTTTTGCGCCGCTGGCTGTATCATCCCGAAGTGCTCGCCGGCGATGCCGGATTGCCCCAGTGGCGGCCCCTGTCGGGAGCGGCGGTATTCCGGGGCGGGAAAGAAAAGCCCGAACTGCGCGCCTGGTATAGCGAATCCGTGCTTGCCGATGAAATTCGTGATCTGCGTTTTTCCTACTATGGCGTGGAGAACAAGGGGGATGATTTTGCCAGCTGGACGGATGCCTGGGACGATCACCCTTTTCTCCCCATGCTGGTGCGCATGCGGATCAAGGATGAAAAAGGCCCGTGGCCGGAAATGACTTTTGAGCTGCCGGGGTACTGACGTGCTGCAATCCATGCGACAAAAGGGAATCGCCCTGGTGCTGGTCTTGTGGGTCATCGTGTTGCTCAGCGTCATTGCCGGGGCCATGTCCACGGTGCAGCGCACCGGAGTCGCCATGACCAGTAATATTCGCCAGGAGCGCGAGGGGAGGGCGTTGGTCAGCGCCGGGCTGAACTTCATGATGCTGATGCTGGAAAGGCGCACCCGTTCCCCCGAAGACAATCCCTGGCCGGTGGACGGGCGCTTGCATCCCTGGATGTTTGCCGGCAAGACCGTCTGGATCGGCGCCATGCCGGAAGATGCGCGGTTCGATCTCAATCAGATGAACGAACAGATGCTGCAAAGCCTGCTGGAGTCTTTCGGCCTGGAAGAAGAGCAGGCATTGGCGGTGCGGGATGCGATCCTGGACTGGCGTGACCCTGATAACGCCACCCATGCCCGGGGCGCAGAAGACCGGGACTATCGCGCCCTGGGGCGCCCCATTGGCGCTCGTGACGGGGTATTCCTGTCTATCGAAGAGTTGCAGCAGGTCGCAGGAATCACCCCCGCGTTATACAAAAAACTGGCCGGGGCATTGACCGTGGATGCGCGGCAACGTACAGTCAATCCCGCATTTGCTTCCAGAGAAGTGTTGTTGGCCATCCCCGGCGTCACGCCGGTACAGGTCGATCAATATTTGCTCGAGCGCCAACAGGCGCTGGAACAGGGGCTGCCTGTTCCCGCTCCGACGTTTGGCGGGGCGTATTTGAAGATGGGCAAAGGCACGCGCTTTCGGCTGGTTGCTGAAGTGGATCTCCCCGGCGGAGGAAAAGCCCAGGGGGAAATGGTTGTTGGCATCGAATCCAAGACACGCAAAGGCTATATGTTGCTACAGAAAAAATTCGGCAAACTTCAGTCCCTGGGGCGGGTGGCGCTCCAGCAGGAAGAAGACTGAAGATGGCCATGGGTTTTTCCCGTTTGGCAAGACTCCGCTCCTGGCGGCAGCGCCTGCTCGCCTGTTTGCCCGGGGGGCTGGCGGAACGTATTGTTTCCGGCGTCACGCCCTATTACCTGGAGATAGGGGGGGAGCGCGCCGAGCTGTACCGTGACGGCAAGAAGCTGGGCGAGATCCTCCTCGGCGGCACAGTAATCGACCCTGCCGTGGCTGCCTTGCTCAAACCCCATGAGCACCCCCTGACGGTTCTGTTGCCCGCCGACTGGGTGCTGGCCCGCACCATTTCCCTGCCAGCAGCGGCCCAGGAGAACCTGCGTCAGGTGATCAGCTTCGAGCTGGATCGCTTCACCCCGTTTTCCGCCGAACAGGTCTATTTCGACTTTCACCTCAATAGCCGTGGAGAGAATGCCGACATGCTCCCGGTGGAGGTGGCGCTGGTGCCGCGCAAACGGGTGGATGACTGGCTGGGCGCGCTGCGCTCGGCGGGAATACCGGTGGACAGCCTCAGTTCCGCCGGCCTGTGGGAAGAAGCCAATCTGCTGCCGCCGGAGCTGCGTCCCAGACTGAATCTGAAGCGGCTGGCCCAACGCCTGGCGCCGGCGGCGCTGGTGATCGTGCTCCTGGGCGCCGCCCTGGCCTTGCCCTTGTGGCAAAAGCGCGAGATTGCCATATCCCTGCAATCCAGAGAGGCGGCCCTGCGCGGCAAGGCTGGCGAAGTCATGGAGCTGCGCGAGGGGGTGGAGAGGGAGATCAAGGCGCTGGAGGCGATTCGCGACCAGTGGCGGGCGTTTCCGCCGGTGCTGGATGTATTGCAGGTGCTGACCGCGCTGCTGCCGGACAATACCTCCTTGCAGCGCATGGAAGTGAAAGGCGACATCTTGACCATCAATGGCACATCCAGCTCCGCGTCTTCCCTGATCGGCTTGTTGCAGAATTCTCCCGCCTTCGATGCGCCCCATTTTCTTTCCCCGGTCACCCAGCAGCGCGGCAGCGAGGTATTCAATCTTTCCGCGCGGATCAACATGCCGTTTCCCCGCGACCTGAGCGGCGCTGCCACAGCGCCCGAGGGGGCGCCGGCGGCGCCAGCCGCAGAAACGACGGGAGCGCCCCCGGCAGGGCAAGGGGAAGAGGGCAAGGCCGCGCCATCCGCACCTGGCGTTGAGCCGGTCGGCGCCGGCAGCGCGCCGGCGCAACCATCAGCCCCGGCGCCCATGCCGGTGGTGGAATATGAGACGGACATGGGGCGGGCTGCGCGCCGGCCCAGTCCTTCCGCCATGCCGCCGCAGCGCATGATTTCGGGGGCCGGCGGATCATGAACCTGCGAACCGACAAAGGGAAATGCATCCTGTTGCTGGGCGCCTTGGTTCTGGCCGTGGTTCTGATTCTGGCCATGATTTTCCTGCCCTGGTGGAACAAGATGCAGTTTTATGACGCTGCCGCCAGACAGTCGGCGGATCGTATCGAGCGCTATCAGCGTCTTCTCGACAGCCGGCCCTTGCTGGAGAAGCGCCTCAAGGCCCTGCGCCAGGATTTGCGCAAACGCAATTACTTCATCGCCGCAGCGAACCCGGAACTGGCGGCCGCGGAACTGCAGAACCGGGTGAAGAAAATCGTAACCGGGGCGGGAGGAAAGCTGATCAGCACCCAGAAACTGGATGCGGACAAGGATGGCGATACCCGGGAGATCGAGATCAAGGTGCGCATGAAAGGGGATGTGGAGGCCCTGGCCAAAGTGCTGCACGAACTGGAAGGACAGCTGCCCATCATCATGGTGCAGGACATTTCCATACGCAGCCGCCGCACGGTCAAGGGGCGGCGACAGAATCGCGTGGAGGGCTATGAACTGGATGTGAGCTTTGGTCTCGTGGGCTATCTCCCGGGAGGCGCCAAGTGAGGAAACTGTGGCTGGTGTTGATTGCATTGCTGCTTGGCTTCCTTGCCTGGCGCTGGTATTTCCCGCCGCAGGCGCCCCGGGTTGCGACAGATGCTGCTGTGGAGCAGAACGGAGAGCAGATCAAAGCCTTGCTGGACAGCATGGACAGGGTGTCCGATTTTCCTCCGCAGTCGGCCTATCAGACAATTGCCGAACGCCCCCTGTTTTTCAACAAGCGCCGCCCGCCGCCGCCCTATGTGCCCACGCCGCCAGGCGCAAAACCGACGATCAAGCCGCCGCGCAAGGTGGGCAAGCCGAGAATGCAGCTCAGTGCAATCATCGTCGTAGGCAAAGAAAAATATGCGCTGGTAAAAGGGGGCAGGCAAAAAGGCTCCCGACGGGTGCGCGTGGGTGATGAAGTGGATGGCTGGAAGGTAACCGGCATCGAGGCCGACCGGCTGGTCTTGCGCAATGGCGGTGAAACCGAGGAACTGTTGCTGCGGAACTACAGGCCGGTAGTGCCGGTCAAATCCTTGCCCAAGCCGCCAGTTGCAAAGAAAAAGAATGCTGCGGGTAAAGCCGCACCCAAGCCTGTTGTCCCCAAACCCTAGCTTGCTGAAAGACCCTTGTATTTCAGCCAGGAGCGGTATGTGCTACTATCCCGCGCTTATTGAATAAGGAAATGAAGATTGAATAACACCGAGTCCATCCATTCCCGTATTGGCCGAGGGCTGTTGCTCATGCTGGCGGCGCTTTCCCTCGGCGCCTGTCAGTCGTTTCCCTTCGTAAAAGCACAACAGGAATCCACCGCGCTTCCTCCTGTTCCGGTGAATGCCGCCAGCGGCGCACTGGAAAGCAAACAGGGAACCGAGCTGGCGCAAAGCATTGCCGCAGCCACTCCCCAGGAAGGAGAAACCATGCCGCCAATGGCGCAGGACTGGCAGGTCACCGGCAGCGGAAAACTGATTGGCGAGCCGGCTGCGCCCAAGGCCGGCGGCAAGGCGCCGGTGTTCAGCAACAAGCGGGACATCACCCTGAATTTCGAGAACACCGATATCCGGGAAGTGGTGAAGGTGATTCTGGGCGATACCTTGCAGTTGGGTTACATCGTCGATCCCGGGGTGCGCGGCGGCGTAAGCATGCAAACCGGCGCGCCGGTCTCCCGCAAGGATCTGCTGCCCCTGCTGGAAACCTTGCTGCGCATGAACAATGCAACCCTGGTGGAACAGGATGGCGTCTACCATGTGGTTCCCGTGAGCAAGGCGCACAAGGGACTGCTGATGCCGCAACTGGCGGATTCCGGCGCGCCGCTGCCTTCCGGGCACAGCCTGCAGATCCGTCCCCTGAAAAACATCAGCGCCGAGGAAATGAACGAAATCCTCAAGCCCCTGGTGCGTGACAACAGCATCGTGCGGGTGGATCCCAAGCGCAACCTGCTGATCCTGTCCGGCAACGCCCGTGACCTGCAGCAGATGCTGGCGGTGATCGATACCTTTGATGTGAACTGGATCAAGGGCTTGTCCGTGGGCTTCTTCGTGCTGGAGAACGGCAGCGTGGAAGACGTGCAGAAAGACCTGGACGCAGTATTGGGGGGCGATGCCGGCAAGGCCCTGGGCGGCCTGGTGCGGATTACGCCCATCGAGAGCGCCAATGGCTTCCTGGTGGTTACGCCGCAAAAGGAATACCTGAAGGAAGTGGGGAAGTGGATCAAGCGCTTTGACGCCATGACCCAGTCCGGCGACGAGCAGCGCCTGTTCGTCTACCGGGTGCGCAACGGCAAGGCCGAAGACCTGGCGGGCCTGCTGAATGATCTCTTTAGCGGCAAAAGCGCCGCCAAGAAGGCCAAATCCGCAAGTGTTGCCCCCGGGCTGAAAAGCACCACTGTTGCGTCGAAGGACAAGAAAGGCGCTGCGAGCAAGGCGAAAAAGCCGCCCGCCACCGCCAAGAAGAGCAAGAGCGTGTCCGCCGGCAGTGGCAACACCAGCGCCCTGGAAGGCGAAATCCGCGTGGTCGCGGATGAAAACCACAATACCCTGCTGATTCTGGCGTCCGCCAGAGACTACAAGAAAGTGCTGAATACCCTGGAACAACTGGACATTGTGCCCTTGCAGGTGCATATCGAAGCAACCATCGTGGAAGTGTTGCTCAAGGACAAGCTGAAATACGGCATTTCCTGGTTCTTCGATGGCGGCGTAGGCGGTGGCAAGCAAGGTGTCGGGGGTGTTGGCGGAGAGCTGTCCGGCGCCAAGATCGACGGAATCAGCAATTTGCTCAGCGGCTTCAACTGGTCTCTCATCGACAGCACCGGGGCGGTCAAGGCGGTGCTCAATGCCTTTGCCAACGATTCCCTGGTGAATGTGCTGTCCGCGCCCTCGGTAATGGTGCTGGACAATCACGAAGCCAAGATTCGCGTGGGTGACGAAGTGCCCACCCTCACCCAAAGTCAGTCCAACGACGTCGGCAATATCATCCAGACCGTGCAGTACCGCCAGACCGGCATTATTCTCACGGTAAAACCCAGGGTCAATCCCGGCGGTCTGGTGACCATGGAAGTCACCCAGGAAGTGAGCGCCGTGGCGGACACGGAGATCCAGACCAACCAGCCCACCATTCAGACCCGCGAGATCAACAGCACCGTGGCGGTGCAGAGCGGCCAGACCGTGGTGCTCGGCGGGCTGATCCGGGACAAGCGCACCAATGCCGAGGGCGGGGTGCCTTTTGCCTATAAAATTCCGATACTTGGCGCGTTGTTTGGCTCCACGGAGACAGGTAACGAGCGGGTGGAGCTGGTCATTGTGCTCACTCCCAGGGTAATTACCAGCGCCAATGACGCCCTGGATATTACCCGTGATTTCCGCACCCGCATGCAGGGTTTGAAGCAGGAGTTTCTTGAAGAAGCTGGTGTGATCCGGGCCCATGGCGGCGAGCGGGTATATGGCACATCGGTGGACAATCGGACTCAGGCCAAAGAGGTTGATCAACCATGAAAAAGTATGGGGTATTCCGCAAGTTCCGGTGGCTGGCGGCGCTCGTGGTGGCGTTGGCGCTGGTGGTAGCTGTTACAGGTTGTAGCGAAAATGATGGCAAAGTTGCAAATATGCAAGAGGGTGTTGCAGATGTGACACAGCTCTCAAAAGAGGAAGTCGTAAAGCAACGAGCCCAGGAGCACATGGATGCGCTCATTGCCATGGATTGGAAAAAAGCCTACGAGTTTCTTTCGCCGGCCCGGCGCTCGCTCAAACCGTTCGAAGTGTACGCCAACCGCATGAAAGGGGGAGCGATCATCCGCAAGACCGCTACGGTAGAGAAGGTGGAATGTGAAGAGGCGCTTTGCAAGGCGGATATCTTGCTGGGCTATCTCTATGTGGGGGATATCGCACAGATGCGGGGTCAGGAAATGACTTCCCGTTTTCAGGAAAAATGGATCTTTTCGGACGGCAACTGGTGGGTTTCGCCGGACTGACGCCGTATTTTTCTCACGCGGGGCCGATGCGCGCAGTCGTCGCCCGGAGCTGGCGGGCGCGCTTTTCCATTGCTGGCGCGCATGTCCACCCTCCAGCCAATCATTGTGGAATATTTATCTGGCGGGATGCGTTTTTGGTTGTCGAATCAATCGCGGTTGTTGTAAAATAATCACACGTCGCATGAATAACAAAAGTTTTCAAAAATGTTTGCTATACTGTTTTTCGTGTGGTATGTTCCGTTTAGCTGCATCAAGTCTGGTGGCGGCTGGGTGCAAAAAATG
>Ga0256834_1002911_pt1 | contig 10513 bp, 11 predicted proteins | sample 4281140metaG_FD_190536 | JGI IMG/M metagenome (GOLD analysis project Ga0256834, IMG submission 190536) | Hydrothermal vent microbial communities from East Pacific Rise, Pacific Ocean - 4281-140 | ecosystem: Environmental > Aquatic > Marine > Hydrothermal vents | place: Pacific Ocean: East... | reverse complement strand
CGTACCAAAAGCGATATGTTCAAGTTTGACATCTTCAGGCACAAAACCTGCTTCTTTTGCAACACGAAATACTTGTTTAAAATGTCCTGCTTGTCTTGCATCTACCACATAAGAGATACGCTTTGCCCCAAGTTCTTGTGCTCTATACCGTAAAGCTGCAAGGTCTGTGGTAGCATACAGGTACCCACCATCCCCTTTTTGCACAATGACAGGTATTTCATCACCTTCTAAAAAGACACACTGTGCACCATCACTTTGAGTAAGCGTACCTTTAGCATCTAACGCTTGAATGACTTTAGGTAAATCATCATTATAAAAGCTCTCTGCTCTTACATCATCACGTGTAAGGTTCACGTTTAGTTTTTCATACACCTCTTCACAATGTCCTAAAGAAATGTCTATAAATTTTTGCCACAAAGTTAAACAGTGTGCATCACCCGATTGTATCTTGACTACATACTCTCTTGCTTTGTTTGCAAAGTCTGCATTGGCATCAAATTCACCTTTGGCATCTTTGTAAAACTGTTCTAAGTCTTTTAGACTTACAGAACCATCTTCATCTTTCATCTCAAGGTAGGCTATCAGCATACCAAACTGTGTACCCCAGTCTCCAATGTGATTCTGACGAATCACTTCATCCCCTAAAAAAGTAAGTAGGTTTGCTAAGGTATCACCAATGATAGTCGAACGTAAATGTCCTACATGCATCTGTTTTGCCATATTTGGACCAGAGTAATCTACCACGACTTTAATAGGGTTTTCACGTACCCCAACGCCTAAACGTTCATCTTCTAGTGCCATTTGACACTGTGTAGCTACCCAAAGAGGATTGAGCCAAAGGTTAATAAACCCTGGACCTGCTATTTCTGCACGAGAGAGTACACCCGTAAAGTCTAAGTGACTCAAGATGTCATTGGCTATCTCTCTAGGGTTCTTTCCTAACTTTTTAGACAGAGCCATAGCCCCATTAAATTGGTAGTCTCCAAACTCTGGCTTCGTAGCCTCTGAGACAGACATAGGGTCATGGTCTATACCAGCTTTTACAAAAGCTTCTTTTATAACGTGATTGATGTGTGATTTTAATTTCATAGGTTTTCCGAAAGGATAATGTAGATGTTATGAGGAAAAACCCTCATAACGGAATGATGAGAAAGATTAAGCGTTTTCGCTTTTTTTCTCTTCTGTTTTTGCAGCTTCAACTTTTGGTTCGTCTGCTTTAGCAATCTCTTTAGGCTCTTCATCGTCCTCTTTAATTGCTTTTTTAAAGTCTTTAATACCTTTTCCCATACCTTTTGCAAGATCTGGAATCTTCTTTGCTCCGAAGAGTAATACTACGATTGCAAGTACAATCAATAGTTCTGGCATACTTGGCATACCCATTGTCTATCCTTTTTATTTTGCTACTTTGAGCATTAATTTGAATAATTATACTGCAAAATGTTTAAGTTTACTATTTACCTATCCATTGTGTTATAAATTTCTCTTCATCTTCTGCACTTTGTTTCAATCTGGCTGCTTTAGCCACAATAACAAACTGTTTTGCCGCAAGCTCCACTGTATCATTAATAATCGTAAAATCATACTCACCCACAGCCCTTATCTCACTCTTGGCATTCTCTATACGTTTTACGATGACAGACTCATCATCTGTACATCTTGCTCGAAGTCTAGTTTCTAACGCTTCTAAAGTAGGAGGTGTGATAAACGCTGAAGTAGTAATGTCATTCATTTTTGCTCGAACCAGTCTGTGTCCTTGTACATCTATATCAAAAATGACTAACTTCCCCTCTTCTAAAGCCTCTCTAACAGGCTTTAGCGATGTACCATAGTAGTTACCATGCACTTGGGCATATTCTAAGAAGTTCCCTGCTTTAATGTCTTCTTCAAAATTCTCTTTACTTACAAAAAAGTAATCCACACCATGTTCTTCTCCTACACGTGGCTTACGTGTGGTTGTTGAGATAGAGAAATAATACTCTCCTATCTCATCAGAAGCAGCATTAATAATGGTACTTTTCCCTGCTCCACTAGGGCCAGAAAGTACTAGTATCGCACCTTTTTGCATCAATGATTATCCTCTAACTTTACACTTACTTCTATCTCTTTACCCTTTAGTAACTTCTTCATCTGTTTTTTTGTCATGGTCGCCATTGCCATCTCTACTGCATCTTCTATGCGTTCCATGTTTTTTTTAGTAAATTTTATTTTTTTATTTTTCTTCTCTTTTTTGGATTTTTTAACTTTAGGCTTTTTCTTTTTTGTAAGTATGCCATCTAAATCTATATTCAGCTCTGCGACTATCTCATCTTCCTCTATAATTTCTAGACCATCAGAAATGAGTTGTTCTTTAATGAGTTCTACTTTACGTGCTTCTAATGCTTCATCACTTAATGCTTCTTTATTCTCTTCTACATCTTCCATATCTAAAAGCTCTTTAATTTTTTCTATCTCCGCACTATCTAAAACCATAGGAGCTACTACTTCTATATTCTCTTTTTCCTCTATCTCATCTTCATCGCTACTTAAAGGGAATATATGTGATTTCTCTTCTTCCAATGCTTCATCTTCTATCTCTAAAAGTTCCTCTCTCTTGGGTACTTCTACATCTTTAATAATATCAGTAATCTGTGAAGGTAAAAATGGTTTTTTAATCGTTTCATCAAACCCTCTCATCGCATCACTACGATAAGAGATAAATATTTTTTTGGCACTACTAAACTTGACAAGAAAATCTGCTACATTTCGTCCATAAGAAGCTTCATCTACAAATACAACATCATACATATCACGTTGTATATCTTCTACTGTTGAGACTTCATTAAGTACTACAGCATCATCACGTGTGCAAAGTACAAGTAGTCTAGAGACAACAGGATTTGCATTTATCAGTAAAATATGCATAGTACTAACTCCCTCAATAATTTGGATATTATTATAGTATAACTCTGGTTAGGGCTTGGTTTTATACAATTCCACTGTACCGTATTCATAAAGTTTAGTTGACTGTAACCTCTACCACCATACTATCACTATCACTCAAATCATTCTCATCTGTTGCGGTAAATGTTAAAGTATGATTTCCCTCTGTTGTAGGTGTGTATGTAAAACTTTTTAAACCAGAGAGAAGCTGGGTATTTTCTCTCCATTCATAACCCGTAATATCCCCATCACCCACAATTACGCTACCTACTATCTCTATAGATTTAGCTACTTGTGTTGTTTTATCTACTCCTGCATTTACAACTGGTGCTTTATTTCCACCATTTGTCTCATTGTTATCGGAGGTCGAAACAAATTCAATGTTACTACATCCCATCAATAGTAAACTTAGTAGTAAAATACCAGACCATTTATTTTGCATTTTTCATCCTTAATTATAAACATTATTGTATTTTTTTCTTCTAGTGTGAAAGCTTAATTTTGATAAAGGGTATGTTATACTATATACCATCTAATGCGAACATAAATGAAAGAAATAGGGACTCTAATTCATGTATAAAAAATATTTTTCTGAACATACCTATTATTTCCTATTTTTTATGGTTGTCTCTTTTCTTGATATCATCAATGGCTATGTTACCTTAGGCACCAATGATGACTGGGCACTTCGTGGGATGTTAGTTGCCAAAGGGATTTATGGTACTTTGATTATGAGTTATCCACTCTCTTACATTATAAGTCATCTTTATGACTTCTTTCCTTCTTTTCCTTGGTATAGCCTATTACTTACATCTGTGATAGCTATCAATTTTTATCTCATCTCGCACTACATCGCTAAAAATAACTCTTACATCCAAAAAGCAATACTACTTGTTTTGGCACTTTTATGGCTTACTTTTATCTGGTTTAATACGACTATCACCATTGTAACTATTCTTACCATGATAAGTGCTATTGGTCTACTAAGAAAAAGTCTCTATCTCTCCTTTTTGTTTCTCTTTTTAGCATCACTGCTTAGAATTGATATGATGATTATTTTTATGCCCTATTATGCTGTATCTTATTTTATCTTACGAGATAGATTAATGATGTACAAAAAGGAGTGGTTAGCTCTTTTAGTACTGTTTCTACTGGTAGCTTCTTCTTTGTGGGTACAAAAGCAAGACCGTTTCTATAACGAATGGTTAGAATTTAACAAAGCACGCTCTGCTATTGTAGATATGAGTGTCATGAATGTAGAAAAGGATTTTTTTACGCAAGAGGAGCATTTTTGTATTATTGCAGGATGGTGGCAAGATACAGAACTTTTAGCAAGTGAAAAACTCTTAAAAACCACCCCCACCCTTAAACAGATGATTCAAAAAAATGTTGAAAAAATTCATCTTTTAACATTTATTAAAAATTATAAATTCAAGCATTGGCTTTGGTTACTTTTGGCTCTTAGTGCATTTGCCCTACTTTTAAATATAAAAAACCGAAGAGTACTCTTTATCCCACTCTTTATTGGAGGCGTGATACTGCTACTTCTTACTAGAGATGTAGAACGTGTAACAGTACCTCTCATCATGCTATGGGCATATATACTGTTTGAAGTGACCAAAAAATACCGTATAGTTAACAGTATCTTTATAGCCATATTTACCTATATTTTTTACTACTACTCCTCATCACAACTAGGGTATCGGTATTTTAAAGAAAATACTGCTCTCCAAAAAGAAGCACATGCACTCATAGCAAAAAGTGGCAAAGTATGTGAAGCCTCTGTTAACTATCCGACAGGGTTTACAAACACATTTAATACTGTTTTTAAAGCCAACTATCTTTTTTATGAAAAGAATTGGATGCAGCTTAATGACAAAGAGATTTTACCTACAGGATGGGTATCAAGACATGCATTCTTTTATAAAGCACATAACATAAGTGATGCTTACACAAAAAGGAAATACCCTCACTACTATGCATACCTCATCGATGATAATAGTGCCTTTTTTGGAAGTAAATACCTTATAAAAGATAAAAGTTTTGATATTTTACTAGGAGCCTATGACAAACGTTACCTCAAAGATAAACCACACTGTAAACATAAAACATTCATAGTAGAATCATCAAAGCACTTTGCCATCTCCCAAATAAGAGTAGACTGTAACACGACAAAATAAAGCTAAGAGCTATTCTTTACCCAAAAAACCCATACGTTTTAATACCATTCTCAGTACCACTGCACCTAGAATAATAAGTGCCATCCAAAACAGATGCATATAGGTTCCATGCGTGACAATATTGGCATATCCACCATACCAATTTACATCTCCTATAGGGATAGGCGTATGTATCTTGTTGAAAAGAAAAACGGTCACTAAAAGATAGACCCATTCAACTTTAGAGGCATACGGTACCATATACCCTACAAAAATAATCTGTGGAATAAACAAAAAGGTAGTAAACCTTGCAAGGTCAGTACCCCCATACATAGAGAGCAGTGCTACAAGTAGTGTATAGATGACAACAAAGCGAAACTCTTTTGCAGGCATCGTCTCTTTTATCTTTCTTATCCTCTCTCGTGTAAGCAGTATAAAAAGTGGTAAAAAGTAGATGACAATCGTATAGAGCCAATTAAAGCTTCTCCATTTATCTAAAGGGATACTCAACACATCATTTAAACTTTTCACATATTGGTAACTCTCTGTCACGGGTATCAGTACCCTTGGTAAAAGGACAGCAAGTATAAGTGTAAAGAAAAGTGGTACTATGTATAGTTTAAGTTCTTTCCACTCTTTGTTGAGGGTTATATTGATAAAATAAGCAATCAAAGGGACAAGTGTAAACTCTCTAAACTGTACGCCTATCGCAGTTACAACCATCAGCCATAACACTTTTTTCTCAAATGCCAAATAGACCGCTACAATGACAATAAAGTAAGCAAATATATCTGGACGAAATGGGTCAAAAAGTAAAAACTTTACATTCACAGCTGAAAAGGCAGTCACTAACGTAGCAATCACCGCAGCACTAAAAGATTTGGTATAGTACACTACAAACAGATAGATGCCCATAAGCTGTAACCACAAACCTACATAAGCCAACACCTTAAACGCTTCTGGAATGCTTAGTGGAAAAAGATGATGCAGTCCCGCTGCTAAAAAAGGGGTCATATATCTATATGCCACAGGGGAGATAAGATCTTTCATAGCAAAACCATCTTCAGCAAAAGCAATATAATATTTAAAATCCCAAGCATACTTGTCAAGGTCAAAGGTATTAGTTAACATATCTATTGCCATAAGCAATAAAAGTATTGCTGTACCAACAAATGCCATATTCCAAAAGTTAAATAGTTTTATTTTACGCATAAGTCCACCCTTATGTTATATGATTTTTTTAATTCCATCATAAACTTATTGTATATAAAAAATGAATATATTGAAAGAAATAAAATGAAAAGTGGTACACCCATCAGGATTCGAACCACATATGGAATAATACCTAATTACTCCTTAGACCCGATGGCTTAGGCATTTGAGAGCCTTTCAGAAAAATAATAAAATTAGATGTCAGTAGATAATGGGCGTTTTTTACTGACAATTCCACTGACAGTTATTTATAGCGATTTTGTAAAAATTTCTTTTAGCAATAACAACTTTCCTTGTGCTCCATCAATAGAAGCTTGCACCATCTCTTCAGACGAAATATTTTCAAAATTCAATTCATATCCTGCATTTTTTGCTAAATACTGCATATAAATTCTCTGTACTCTACCATTCCCTTCTCTAAAAGGATGTAAGATATTAAGACCATTCATAAAAGTAGAAGCACTCTGGGTAAATTCAACTTTAGATTGCCCTTTAAAATAGTTTTCATCACTTAGTGCATCAAATAATATTTTTGATACTGAAGGTAATTTTTCATAAGGTGTAAATAGAGTAGTATCTTTACCGAACTTTGCCGTGATATTAGCATCATATCTATCTTGCCCTGCCCAACTATATACTTCTGAGAATAAAAATTTGTGTATTTCTTTTAAATGCTTATAATCAAGATTACCTTCTATAGGATTTTCTTGAAGTGATAACATCTTGGTATTTGTAAGAAGTTTTTCTTTGCGGTGAAGTTCTTTGAGGTTTGTTGCACCTAGGAGATTGGAATCTATCAGTTCTTTATCAAAACTATTTAAAGGCATTAAGAGGCTTTTGCTATCTCGACTATTTCATCTAAACTAATTTCATGGCGTAAATGGGCAATACTTACTAAAATATCTTTTTCATTAAGATACATATTTTCTAAAGCATGACTACAAAGTGAACTAAAAATAGCATCATACTCTTTTGCTGTCAATTCATTTTTATATTTTTCTAATATCTCTAAGGACTGTATTTTTGAGAAAGAATCTGGGTAATGATTGTTAATACGTTCTACATAGCTCATAATTATCCTTATTCATTTAATACACAATTATAACATACTAAAGATATATCTTATTAATATTCAAAATATTCTTTTCTGGTTGTTGTGTCACTATAATTTACTGTACTCAATAGTTAACATTATAACATCTACAGTAAGAAGCCTTAGACAAAAAATCACTACCGATTTAATTTGTAAGAGCAGTAGTTACCTCAAAGGGTTTGGATTTGTATCAGTAACAATATCATCATTCTTCTCCTGTAAGCTTTAGTAATCTTTTTGTCTCTGGCATATTTCCAATCATTGCATCCAAAAGTACATTTATATTATAGTCACACTCTGCAGAATAATATATGGGCTTTACAATAGAAACACCTGTAGCTTCTTTTACTCTTTTTTGAATAGACAAAGATTTATTGTCTAAAAAGGTTTTAAGTTTGGGCAGGGGACTGTTACTTTTGTAGTCCCATTCTCTTCCTTTCATTGCCATATCTGCTTGATTTATGGCAACTATGATTCTTTTCTTTTGAAAATTAGGAATGATAACTTCATTAAGTAGCTTGTATGTCGTACCCATATCTCTATTTGAACCGTCAATAATAACTAAAACCATATCTATGAAGCCATATTCATTGCCTTCTTGGATATAGGTTTTATATAAAAATCTTGTAATATTTTTAGCATGTTTTGTATCTTGTACCACACCATCTCCGAGACCTGGAGTGTCCCAAAAATGTATGAGATTATTAAGAGTATAACTCTCTAGACTCATGGTCTCAGGATCAACACCTCTACCCACAGTCGCTGTATTTTTTTGAAATATACTGTTTAGTGTCGTAGACTTACCTGCACCAGTAACACCCGTTATCATCACATCTAAGGGGGAAGCACCCATAAGTATAAGATTACGTTTTAAAGTATCAAGTCTATATTCCTTGTACATAGACTAGAAACCAAACAAACTTTTTATACCACCACCAATGGCTCCAACTACTCCACCTATGGCACTCCCTATTCTACGTCCTGTATTTCCAAAGATAGCACCAATATCTCCACCAATATCTGCCCCTTTAGTCGCATACTCAGTAATAGTCTTCATAAAAGTTTTTTTAATCTCTAAATTATAGTCTTCAATTTCATCATTATCTGACCACACTTCTTTTTCTTTTGATGTTGTATCTACAAAAGTTAGTCTTTTTTGATCTGGTGTATGCTTAATAATAAAGTACAGTAATTTTGAAAGATTATAAGGAAGTTGCTTCTCATCTTCTTCTTTAAAACCTGCAGAATAATAAATAGGCTCTATCACTACACCTGTAGCTTCTTTCACTCTTTTTTCAACAGAGGCTACTTTGGCATTTAAAAACTCTACCAGTGTTGCTTCAGGCTTGTTCTTCTCAAAATCCCAGTGTCTCCCTTTCATAGCCACATCTGCTTGGTTGATGGCTACTAAGATTCTATCTTTAGCATTTTCTCCCAGATTAGGGATAATCACATTATTAATAAGCTCATAAGAGGTACCCAAATCTCTGCTTCCACCATCTAAGATAACCAAGACCAAGTCGATGAGAGGATTCCCCTCTTTGTCTAGCTCATTTAACTTCTCTACTATGTCTTTTGAATGCTTTATATCTTTCTCTTTCCCATCCCCGAGTCCAGGACTGTCCCATAGTACCAAGTTTCCTAGCTCATATTTTTCTATATCCATCGTCTCAGGGTCAACACCCATGCCAACCTTTGCTACTTCCACATCAAACATGGCATTTATAGTAGAACTTTTACCACATCCTGTTGCACCCGTTATCATCAAATTCACTTTTTGTTTTTTTAAGTTTAAAATATTTGCAAATAGCTTATTTTTTGTAATTTCATCAAGGGTTGCTGTGTGTATATCATTTTCTAGTTCTGTAAATATTGTATTATTTTTCATTGTTTTCTCCTATTTAAATATTATTGGTAATTATTTCAAATTACACGTGAAGTTTATATCTTAAGTACAGCTGCATTCTACAATTGCTGATTTACTTTTTGTTACTTTTTAATTATCGTTCACGGTAAGTGGTAATGAGGATGGGTTGCAGAGAGAGATCTACTCTAAAAATATATATAAATCCTTGGTATAAAAGATTAAACTCTTTTTGACCTTTTCTTGAGAGTAAGAGACCTTGTCTTAAAACTTTTTGAATATGACGACTATGTCCTCTTTTAGGAAGTCCTAGTCTTTCTTTTATTCTTGATTTTGCATGTTTAGTAATGATGAGTATTTGTCGTTTCATCGGTAATTCCTTTTGTTTAGATAAGCTAATCTTAACAACTTGGAATTACTTTTTGTTACTTTATATTAAAATCTTAATTTTTTTCATAACATTTTTTATTTTGTTTTAGCGTCTAAGGCTTCGAGTATCTTCTGTGCTTCTTCATACTTTTTTAACCAGACAGTGTGGTTTTTCTTCGTAAGATTTCCTAATTTAGAAACACATTTGTTTTGTGTTTCTATAGCTTTATCTAATTGATTATTTTTAAAATATAAAACTCTTATCGTTTCAAGTACGTTAAGATATTTTTCATCATCAATTCTAAAATTTTCTTCTTCTATTGTCTTTAAGTTATTAACATGTACAGCAAGATTTTCTAAATCTGAATTATTCAAACAAAGAAGCCTATGTTCATGAATCCAATCCCCTGGATTTTTATTATATTGTTCTTTAATTAGCTGAGAATATTCTTCAAGATATTCTCTCATCTTCTTATTGTTGTTTTTTTCTAAAAAATATGACACGGCAAGTGACTTAAGTATCTGACTATATAATTTCACCCACGTTATCTTATCCTTCTTATAAAGTTGCTTTATTATAGAAAGGCTCATTTCTCCTAACTGTATAGTTATTTCATTGTTTATCCTACGATATTCAAGGGTTAATAAATGTAACAAATCTATGATTTTTTCATGCTCATAGTTGCTTAATAGTTTTAAAAAAATCTTTAAGCTAGACTCATTATTATGGATATAACGTATAATGTTTGCATTTAAATCCGTAAATTTTAGATATTCTTCTTTGTAATTATTGGATGTTAAAGAGCCAATAAAATTAGTATAGGACTCTTCTCCTTTATCTACATCAATCGAGTAATGTTGAGTTTCACCACGAGCAGATAACCAGTCAAAAATACT
>Ga0256834_1002910_pt1 | contig 10513 bp, 5 predicted proteins | sample 4281140metaG_FD_190536 | JGI IMG/M metagenome (GOLD analysis project Ga0256834, IMG submission 190536) | Hydrothermal vent microbial communities from East Pacific Rise, Pacific Ocean - 4281-140 | ecosystem: Environmental > Aquatic > Marine > Hydrothermal vents | place: Pacific Ocean: East Pacific... | reverse complement strand
TATTTGTTTTTTCGCACTTGTATAAATATTTCGCTACCCGGTTTGGCATACGCAACGGGCACATAGCCCATACCAATGGCTTCTTTTAAAGTCGGCGACATGGTACCGCTGGTTACCTTTCCTATTTTGTTAGCAGAAGCATCGACAATATCATATCCGTGTCGTGCAATTCCTTTGTCTTTGAGTTTAAAAGCTACCAATTTACGATTTACTCCTTCTTCTTTTTGTTTTTTTAGATTTTCGGCATTGATAAAATCTTTGTTAAATTTGGTTATCCAGCCCAATCCGGCTTCAATAGGCGAAGTGGTTTCGTCGATATCATTGCCATACAAACAATATCCTTTTTCTAAACGAAGGGTGTCGCGTGCTCCCAACCCGGCGGGTTTCAGGTTCAAATCTTTACCGCGTGCAAACAGTTCGTTCCAAACATCTTCCGCATATTGATTGGGCACATAAATTTCAAAACCTTTTTCGCCGGTATATCCGGTTGCCGATACCAAAATATTTTTATGTCCGGCAAAATCGGCTTTTGTCCAGGTATAAAACTTCAAATTTTTCAAATCGGCACTTTCACCGGCTAATCGTTGCATAAGTTCGGGCGATTGTGGTCCTTGCACTGCCAAAATACTGTATTGATCGGATTTATCGGTCAATTCCACCTCATAGTCCTTTGCCCATTTATTGATCCAAATCCAATCTTTTTTCAAATTGGCTCCGTTGACAACCAACATATATTTATTGTCATCTAATCCATAAACCAACAAATCATCGACAATTCCGTTTTGTTCGTTAGGAAAACAAGAGTATTGAACTTTGCCCGGACCGAGTTTGGCTACATCGTTTGAAGTAATATATTGCAAAAAGTTTAAAGCGTCTTTGCCCTCAACAAAAAAGTTACCCATGTGAGATACATCAAACACTCCTACGCCATTGCGTACGGTTTCATGTTCGATGTTTACCCCTTCGTATTGAATGGGCATCTCAAATCCGGCAAAGTCTGACATTTTGGCTCCCAAATGTTTATGTATGTGATTTAAAGCTGTTTTTTTCATTTTTTATACTATTTTAATGATGAGCTAATATAAAAAAAATGCTTTTGGTTGAAGGTGATATATAATTTAAATTATGAAGTTTTCACCCATCCGACTTATTAATAAAACAGAAAAATTTATGAAGGACACTAATTGCAAAAAAATCAAAACTATCTATATTGAAGTTTAATAAACGTTTTGTTATAAAAAGAACTTTTGCAAGGTGCAAAAATAAAATGGCTGTTAATAAAGTTTTTCTTATTTTTACACCGAATATATTGATTAAGTTTAACTATAATGAACATAAAATTTAAAAACTTTATACCACACTTATGGGCAGTAAGCATATTTGCGGTCATTTCCTTTGTGTATTTCAGTCCCGTATTGCAAGGCAAAGTGCTCAATCAAAGTGACATAGTGCAGTCAAAAGGAATGGAACACGAACGCGAAATATACAAACAGAAAGACGGAAAAGAAATTTATTGGACCAACGCAGCCTTTGGCGGTATGCCCACCTACTTGTTAGGTGCTTCTTTTCCACATGATTACACATTAAAAATCAATAAGTTATTAAACTTTTTACCACGTCCCGTAAATTTTCTGTTTTTGTATTTTTTTAGTTTTTATATATTGATGTTGGTAATGAAAATTGATTGGAAATTGGCAATTTTGGGAAGTTTGGCATTCGGATTTTCCACCTATTACATTATTATTATTGGTGTGGGACATTTGGCAAAAGTTCGTGCCATAGCTTACTTTCCATTGGTAATTGCCGGAATAGTTTTGGTTTTTGAACGCAAAAAATATCTATGGGGATTTGTGCTGACCGTCTTGGCGGTAGCTTTGGAAATAAACACCAAACATTATCAAATGACCTATTATTTGATGTTTGTCGTTTTGTTTTTGGGGTTGTTCTTTTTAATTGATGCCTTTAAGCACAATCGTATCAAAATTTTTATTAAAGAAACCGGTATATTGCTTCTCGCTGCCTTTTTGGCTTTGGGTATGAACGCCACCAATATATTACCTGCACGTGAATATGTCAAATACAGCATCAGAGGGCAATCCGTTTTAACAATTAATCCGGATGGCAGTAACAAAAAACAAAAAAAAGAAGGTTTGTCAAAAGATTATATCACCGAATACAGTTACGGAATTGCCGAAACCTTTAATCTGCTAATTCCACGATTTATGGGTGGGAGCAACAGTGAAAATTTGGGCGAAAAATCGCACTTATATCAAGCCTTGCAAAACAAAACCGACAGCCGCACCGCCAAAGATTTTGTATCGCATGTAAGCACTTACTGGGGCAAGCAACCCATTGTTGCCGCTCCGGCATATATTGGTGCCGTAGTTATTTTTTTGGCTTTTATCGGTTTATTGTTTTACAAGGATAAACATAAAAAATGGATTGTAACGAGCCTTATTTTTGCCCTGCTGCTTTCTTGGGGAAAAAATTTGAGTTTTTTAACCGATTTTTTTATTGATTATGTGCCCTTGTATAACAAATTCAGAGCGGTTTCGTCCATACAAGTCTTGATTGAATTTTTATTGCCTGTATTAGCCGTTTTGGGACTTTATGCTTTTTTTACATCGGATATAAGCATACGCGATAAACAAAAAAAATTATACATAGCCTTAGGAAGTTTAAGCGGATTGTTATTGATATTTATTTTGCTCGGAGGCAGTTTATTTACATTTGAAAGTCCGGCTGACAGCTATTATGCCCAATACGGACTTCTCGACGCCTTAATAGCCGACCGCAAAGCCATGCTTACCAACGACAGTATCCGTTCGCTCTTGTTTATTTTGGCTTCGGGTGTTGTATTGTGGTTGAATTTAAAACAAAAAATAAATTCCAAAACAACTGTTCTGCTACTGTCTTTGTTAGTTTTGTTAGACCTTGCCGGTGTTGATAAACGTTATGTAAACGAAAAAAGTTTTGTCAGTGATAATTATCTCAATCGGATTTTTACCCCCACCCAAGCTGATAAAGAAATAATGAAAGATAAATCTTATTACAGGGTTATGAATTTTACACGAAATCCGCTCACCGACGGTTTAACTTCATATTTTCACAAACAATTGGGCGGGTATCATGCCGCCAAACCGCGTCGCATACAAGATTTGTTTGATTTTTATCTGTCCGACAAACTCAATCCTGAAATATTAAATATGTATAATGTCAAATATTTGATCTATCAAAACCAAAAGGGACAAATAGGTTATCAAATCAATGACAGTGCGAACGGCAATGCTTGGTTTATTGAAAATTTTGACTTTGTAAAAAACGAAAACGAAGAAATTTTGCACTTAAAAAATATCAACAACAAAAATACAGTCGTCATAAATGAAAAATACAAAAAAGACTTATCCTATTTGCCATACAAAGACAGTATTTCGGTTATTAAATTAATTGCGTACCACCCCGAAAAACTAACTTACGAAAGCAACAATAAACAAGCCGGATTTGCCGTTTTTTCGGACAACTATTATCCAAACGGCTGGAAAGTAACGATTGACAACAAAGAAGTCCCGTTTTACAAGGTAAATTACAGCCTCAGAGGACTAAGCATACCCAAAGGAAAACATCAAATTGTTTTTCGTTTTGAACCCGAAGTGGTGCAAACAGGCGGTAAAATATCTTTAATTTCGTTTATCATTTTTATACTCCTTTCGCTTACAGGCCGGTTTTTAACCGAAAACAAAAAGTTGTTTACAAACGAATAAAATATTTATTGCAAAAATAAACCGGTTGTTAATACCAACCCCGTCGCACCATATGAAACAATCCGTTAATATCAATGGTAAATACCAAACGAACCCGTTGCCAGTAATCGGATTGGTTTATTTCGCAACCCAACTTGGAATAAATCGGAAAAAACACTTCAAAATAATCTTGCACCAAGTTGATACGAACACCCGAATCGTAATAAAATGATACCGGTTTGTCTTTATTTTTTTTCCAAGCCCAGTCGCCATACAAATTTAACCACTTCCATATACCTATATTAATATTGTTGCTGATAATGTATTCATTGGCAAATTGATCTTTAAAAAATGTCTTAAAACCGCCTTCCGACCAAATAAATTGTTGATGAAATATACCGCTACTTTCCGAACGCCCGTAGTAGTGGTATTGAAACAAATAATCGGTAGGTCTGTCCAAAGCAAACGAAAAATAATCGGTTGAAGTACGATTATATAAAAAATATCCCGCATACAATCGAAAATCCCATTGTCTGTTTTTGTTGCTTAAATATCTATACCGAAGCATACCTGATATTTTACCGAATTTTGAAGCCAATTGTAAATCGGTTTTGTAAAAAAAATCTTTGATTACATTGACATCAAAACCGGCATAATTTAAATTGAAAATCGCATAATGGTCTGCTTCCGTTCGAAAATTTAGCGGATCTTTGTCAATATACATATATTGAAACAGCAAATTGCTGCCTTGACGTTTGCGCACATATTTGTTGCGAAACTTAAAAACCAAATAAGGATTATAACGACGGTAAGCCAAATTATGATTGTAATGATAATATTTAAAATTGAAACCGTATTTGACGGCATAAGGTTTAAAGTCTTCAAAATAATGACTGTTTGAAAATGAAAAACCACCCGTAAGCGAACCGTCTTTTGTAGAATAACTCGGTGATATTGAATAATTTAAATCATTATGCAAAAAACTTTCATTGTATATTTGCGCTCCTATGATAACACCGTCGTAATAATTGTATTCAAAAAACGGATTGACAAATAATTGGTTTTTGAGCGGATTATCAAAGTCTTGATACAAACGAATTTGCAATGATTTGGCAAATAAACCCTTCTTGGTTTTTTTATAGTTATTTTTGATCTGTAATTCGGGATAATTGTTATAATAATTTACACCGATGTATTCGGGTTGCAAATGAGTATGCAAGTGCAACAAAGTATCATGTTTAAAAGGCTCCAAGTATTTTAATCGGTAAACACTGTCTTGGACAACACCAAACACGGTTAGCGGCAACAATACATTTTTTTTGTTGCGAAGCAACAAATCGTATGTCGTATCATTTTTTTTGACTACTTTCATTAACTTATAGTCATATTTTCGGCGGGTTTGAATGTAATTTATTAACCACGATTGGCGTTTATCCGAATTAAATTGATTAAAAAAATCATTTTCATCGACATGTTTGGAACGCGACAAACGATAAAATCTGCCAAATTTGAGGTGAAACAAGCTGTCGCCCAAACGATCTTGTAACATTACCAAACTCAAAGCCGCCTTAAACGGATTCGCAACATTTCGATTAAAATTACTTAACGAATCTAACGATGTCCGCAAGGCTTGATCCTTGTTCATTCGTGCCATATACAAATACAACCACGGATATTTTTCATTCATTTTGATTTGCGATGCATAATAATATTTTATCAGACGTTTTTCGGACAATTTTCCCAACAGTTTCATATCCGGATGATATTTTTCAAAATAAGCATATTCCAAAAAAGCCGAAACACCCAGCCAAAGCCACGGATTTTGACGTGAATCAACCTGCATACGCTCCGAATATTTGAAAGCCAATTGATGCAAAACTTCAGCTTCCCACAAAAGTTTTGGCTTATACGGATTAAAAAATTTGGGCAATAAATCCGGTCCATATACTTTGTGGTCGGAAAAATCTTTGTGTGTAATCAAAAATTTTTGTGGTTTGTAAAACGTAGTTTTACGATTCAAAAAACCAACTATATTGCTCATTATCAAATTCTTATCCACCAAACTTACTTGTTTGTATCTGACCGGCATCACTATTTCAACCGAATCGATATGATATGTTTCATAAGGCGCATCGGTATATAAAATAACGGGATGAGATATTTTGCCTTGAAATTTATTATGCACCAACGGAAAATTGGCATATATTTTTTTGAGAGAAGAAAATCCGCATAAGTTTATCGTAAAATTAACGGGATTAGACGGATAATCATCTATGTTCATGTTTCTATATGCTTTTAATTTGTCAAAAACCGGCAAAAAATAAAAGTTTTCCAACAAAATATTTCCATTCTTATCTATTCCGAGACCGGTAAATTTTTGTTTTGGCAACTTAATTTCATAGCTTAAATCCAACGTATCCGTTTGAGAGGCAATATTTATTGGAAGCGGTATTTTATAAAGTTCGTCATCTACCATAAAATTATTGAGTTGATGACCGTTATATCGCAATTTTGTCAAACGAATATTACCTCTGTTTTTTTGACGGGTAAAATGAAAATTCAAATCATAATTTTCGATAAACCGTCGTGCCAAAGCCGTTTTTTTTGAGCGATAAGCATTTACCCAATTGAGCAATAAAAGGGTATCAGCTATCGGTTGAGACTTATTGTCAATGATAATGGTTTGTTTGACATACAGCCTATTGACAAGACTATCAAAACAAATATGTAAATACTGAGAAGTTGTATGTTGAGCATTCGCAGGACTTATGAACAATGTCCATAAACTCCACAAAATGATATGTTTAACTAACTTTGACAAATTTGATTAATTGGGTAAAATCGTTATATTTTATCAGCAAAAAATACACATTATCGCGTAAAAATGAAATATCAATCGGTGTATTTTTTTTGTAATTTTTTATCTGCAATAATTCATTTCCCAAAAGGTCAAAGATATGAATTTGAAGTGAAACATCGGCTTTTCCGTCAATACGAACATCGTTTCGAGCCGGATTTTCGCCGTTCAAATAAAAACTTTGAACAATTTGCAGGTCGGATATTTGCAACTGATGAGAAGTTTCGAGTTGCAATACAACCGGCAAATGATCACTCATATTATACAAGTGCGACCTGAGAGCGGTATCGTAGATACCTCCGTCGCAAGACTGCGAAGTAATGGCTTCGTTATAGCAAGTTCCGTTATTGCCGTAAGCGGCATAGGTATTTGAAACATAACGCAAATCGGTATTTTGCGTATGCATCATATTTTCCGACAACATTATGAAATCAAAACGATCGTCCAAACCGCCTCCTACAAAAGGGTCATTGCCGTAACGATGGGTCGATTGAGTATGCAAGTAAGCAAAAGAAGCATTATTGCTCCAAGTGCCGGGGGCATCAAGGGGGTCTTTCATAACTATGGCGTTGGTTGTATCCAACAACGCTTGATAAGCCGGCTCGGAAGAACTATACAAATTCAAATCACCCGCAAAAATAACAAAATGACCTACGGGAATATTTGGTAAATCATTGGTAAAAACATTCACCATATTTAAACGGGTCTGTTCGTTATTGCTGCCGCTACTCGATTTTAAGTGTGCTACATACACATCGATATAAACCGGTTGGGGATCTTGCGATTTTAATTTTAAAATATAATGATTGATGTCTCTAACCGAAGTATGTAAAACGGTTTGATAAGTCAGTTCAAATATCTCGTGATTGTAATACAGCATCTGATTGAGGTCTTGATAATACCCCGATTCATTGTAATGAAATGATGCGGCACTGTATTTATTGACAAAATCGTGATTTAAACAAACGTTTAAAATAGTGTCGGAGGCTGCTTCCGATTCAAGTTCACATACCGTAAAAATGTCGGGGTGATAACTGTCCAATATATATTTCAAATCGTGCTTTCGGTCGGTTTGTGAATTAAAGTGCAATAAGTTATAATTCATAACTTTAATTGTTGTTTGAGCCGAAATATGCCACACGGCAAACATTATCCATAGATAACCCGTGAAATTTTTCATAAAAAAGTATTTTGTTTGTTTGATTGTAAAATTTATTAAAAATTGGGGCTGAGATGTCTTTTTTCATAAAAACCGACAATGATTTTTACTACTTCGTCCACATCATCGGTCAAATGAAGTAAATCCAAATCATTGGGACTTATATACCGGTATTCGTCTCGCAATTTTTGTTGTATCCAATCAATCAATCCACCCCAAAATTTACTGTCAAACAAAATAACCGGAAATTTTTCAATTTTTTTGGTTTGTATAAGGGTAAGTGCTTCAAAAAGTTCGTCCAATGTACCAAATCCTCCGGGCATAACAACAAAAGCTTGTGCATATTTGACAAACATGACTTTTCGCACAAAAAAATAATTAAAATCAACCAATTTATCCGGATCAATATACGGATTGGCTTCTTGTTCAAAAGGCAGTACAATATTTAATCCCGCCGAAGCACCGTTGCCTTTTTGGGCACCTTTATTGGCAGCTTCCATAATACCGGGACCGCCTCCTGTTATAATACCAAAACCTTCCTTTGCCAGTTTTTTTGCAATTTTTTGTGCCAATTTGTAATGTTCGGCATCTTTTTTAGTGCGTGCCGAACCAAAAATGGTAACCGACGGACCTATTTTATTCATTTTTTCAAAACCTTCAACAAATTCCGACATCACTTTGAATATTTGCCACGAATCGTTGGTTTTGATGCTGTTCCAATCTTTTTGCTTTGTTTTTTTTGCAATCATAATTTCCTTAACTTTTAATTCGGACTTGCTAAATTACGGCTTTATCGGCTAATTCATATCAATTTAATGTTAAAATTTGGCTTAAAATTTACGATGTCCATCTATTTTATCCATCCCATTCTTTTTTTAAGTTGCTTCCTATTTTAATACATTTTCAAAATTAAATTTAATAACAGATTGTATTCTTAATATATTTATTATATTTGTAGTACAAATAACTTTATATCAATGAAAAAATTTCTCTTAACAACTATCGCAATTTTCCTCTTCAACAGCATCATTGCCCAAAACAATCCGGCTATTGAAGTAACCAAAGACGATCAATTGCCTTATACCCCTCAAAACTTGGCAGCAGGCGACATAATCAATTATATTATCACGGTTTCCAATACCGGCAATGTGGCTTTAACCGACATCAACCTTGACGACCCGCAAGCTACTTTAATCAGCAACTTTATTTCTAATTTATCGGTCGGGCAACAAGTCCAAGTTACAGCTACTCATGTTGTAACACAAGCCGACATCGAAGCGGGATATATCAGTAATTCGGCTACGGCATCTTGCAACTACAACGGACAAAACATAACGGATATATCCGATGATACCGACCCTAATTCGCCAAACGGAAATGACGATGCCACCATTACCTTTATCACGCAAGCTCCGGAATTAAGTTTAGTACTTGACGACAATTTACCTTATACCCAACAACTCTTGTATCAAGGAGACCATATTACCTATACTTTGATAGTAACCAATACGGGCAATGTAAATCTGCAAAATATCAATATCACCGGAAGCAATTTGAATATATCCGGAACTATCAGCAACTTAATACCCGGCGATTCTCAAATGATAAACGGCACCCATACCATAACCCAAGCGGATATCAATGCCGGAATCGTATCGGCACAAGCCACCGGTATTTGCACATATAACGGCAACACCATATCTGACCTCTCCGACGATGTTGATTATAATTCTCCCGGCGGACCGGACGACCCAACGATCACATTTTTGGTAACTCCCGACCCGAATGACCACGACAATGACGGAATAGCCGACAATTTTGACATAGACGACGACAACGACGGCATACCCGACCTTATTGAATGCAACGGCATAGACCCGCTAACGGACAACGACGGCGACGACATACCCGTTTATCTCGATGACGACGACAACAATAATTCAATCGGTGATACCAACGCACAAGTAGAAACCGATTTTGATTTGGACGGCGACGGTATCCCCAATCATTTCGATTTGGATTCTGACGGCGACGGCTTATTCGATACTGCCGAATCAGGACGTTTAAATATGCCGGTTGGAACTGATACTAATTTTGATGGAAGATTGGAAGGAAATGTAGGTGCTAACGGATTAGCAGATGAAGTAGAAACTACACCGGACAGTGGAAATGCTACTTACAATTATTTGGATTGGGATAACGACGGCACTTATGATTTTCTTGATATAGATGACGACAATGACAGCATATACACTATTTTTGAAAACCCCGATAACAACGGAAATGCTTACCCCGATGACGCCCTTGATACCGACAACGACACAAATCCCAACTACCACGACACCGATGATGACGGCGATGGGATATTAACCCGCAACGAACACCCCGACAACAACGGCAACGGCGAACCCGAAGATGCTTTGGACAGCAATTCTAACGGAATTCCCGATTATTTGGACCCTACTAATACCCATACTATCGAAAATTCTTTTTCAAAAATGTTTTCCGTATTTCCCAATCCGGTCAAAAATATTATAAATGTTATATCCCCTATTACACCGCAAAAAATAGAAATTTATGATTTGAAAGGGCAATTATTACAACGTGTTTTCAATACAAAAAAATTAAATATTTCTGATTTACCTTCAGGCACTTATTTAATGACCATATATAACGTAAAACATCATAGCGTATCTAAAAAAATCATAAAATTATAGTAAGATTTTTATACAATAAAAACGCAGGTCAATCGGTTGA
>Ga0256834_1002909_pt1 | contig 10520 bp, 7 predicted proteins | sample 4281140metaG_FD_190536 | JGI IMG/M metagenome (GOLD analysis project Ga0256834, IMG submission 190536) | Hydrothermal vent microbial communities from East Pacific Rise, Pacific Ocean - 4281-140 | ecosystem: Environmental > Aquatic > Marine > Hydrothermal vents | place: Pacific Ocean: East Pacific... | reverse complement strand
CCCATGCGGTGATTTCTATCAGATGGCCACAGCTGATCGGCACGATGGGTGGGACGATTCATGTGGGTAGCGGCACCATCAAGCGAATCGAGGTGGTTTCTGACGAACAAGGCAACTACCTGGTGCCCGGCTGGAAACGCTCGAAATGGGAGATCGGCGAAGGTGGCTTTGGCAAGGATCGACCGGAAATGCACATTTATGCGGCAGGGTATTGGCCCCGGACGCTGCGCAACAAGAAGGCAGGGCGGCTGGGCTGGGGCGAGGCCTGGAAAGCGGAATGGGATGGCAAGGACATCGAGCTGGAACCCATGCACTGGCGGGAGTGGACGAAGGAGGAGTGGGAGGAAAATAAGAAGCGCAGACTTGGTGGTCCGGGGTTGCAAGATTGTGAATGGTTGGAACATCCGGATATATTGATAGAAAATATACGAATGGCAAATCGAGAAAATGAAATATTTGGCAGGAAGGATTACCGAATCCCGGGCCTGACCCGGTTTTATAGAAGGCTGAGCGAAGAATGTGATGTTTCTCCTTTTGAAGTATTGCGTAAGCATGGGCTATCCAAGGAGGAATGGAAGGCCTGTTGTGAGCGAATTTCAATTGCAGCTGGATGGCACGGCTGCCGCAGTAGCCGACCCGGCAGTTATGCCTCAGGATGGATCGGTGCGCCTGACTATCATCCAGTTTGGCCGGGATGTCTCCGTTGAACTCCCGCCCACGGAAGTGACGGCTGCCAATGTGGCGAGCTTGACCAGCCAGATCCGGAATATTGTCAAGGGAGGCGGCACCACCAACATGGCGGGCTGCATCAATGAGGCGGCGAACCAGATTGCCAGCGCCGTTCCGGCATCAGCCCGGCAGATCATCGATCTGTCCACTGATGGTGTTCCAGACAATGCCGCAGCGACCACCACCGCATCGCGCAATGCCCAGGCGGCGGGTATCGATGTGCTGAATGCGCTGGGAGTGGGGGCGGGGGTAGACGTTGCCTATCTTGAAACTATCGTATTTCCACAGCCGGCGGGTGGTAATGACGGATTTGTCGTCGTTACCGCTGACTTTACCGCATATGCGCAGGAGATCGCCCGGAAGATCCGGATTGAGACGCAAACGAATGCCGGTGCGGTGCAAGCCATTCCTACCCTTGGGGAATGGGCCATGCTCCTGCTTGGAACCTCGCTGATGCTGGTAGGCGGGATTTTCTTGCGGCGGCGTATTTCATATTGACCTATTGATTACCCTTTTCTGGTCAATGCGCTGGCAGCCTGGGCAAAGGGGGGTTGCAACAAAAACTGGCATGCGGCTGAAGTATCACTTCGTTCCTGTGATGGCGATGTGCTGGTGGGGGCCTTTTCCCGGTTAGTCGTGGAAACCCTGGGGCGAATTCCTCGCTCCGGTGGTAGAATAATCCCGCCATGGAACCCCGCTTTGTACATCTTCATCTGCACACCGAATACTCCATGGTGGACAGCGTGGTGCGCATCAAGCCCCTGGTGTCCGCTTTGGTTGGGCAGGAAATGCCGGCGGTTGCGGTCACGGATCAGTTCAACCTGTTTTCCCTGGTCAAGTTCTATCGCGCCACCACGGGGGCGGGCATCAAGCCTTTGTTCGGGGTGGATCTGTGGCTGCGCAATGCAGAGCAGATCAATCAGCCGGACAGGTTGTTGCTGCTGGCGCAGAATGATGTCGGTTATGGCAACCTGCGGGAGCTGGTTTCCCGGGGCTACCAGCAAGGCCAGCACCTGGGCAGGCCCATGCTCGACCGGCAGTGGCTGGACGGGGAAAGCTGCCGGGGCTTGATCGCCTTGTCCGGTGGCAGGGATGGGGATGTGGGCCGCGCCCTGCTGTCGGGAAATCAGGCGTTGGTGAACGAACTGCTGGACCATTGGCTGGAGTTGTTTGGTGACCGCTATTACCTGCAACTGGCGCGTACCGGCAGAGCCAATGAGGAAGCCTGCCTGCACGCCAGCGTGGCGTTGGCGCAGCAGCGCCAGGTGCCCGTGGTTGCAACCAATGAAGTGTGTTTCCTCAAGCCGGGCGATTTCGATGCCCATGAAGTGCGGGTGTGCATCAACCAGGGGCGCACCCTGGATGATCCCCGCCGCCCCAGGGACTATTCTCCGGAGCAATATCTGCGCACTGCCGAGGAAATGGCCGAGCTGTTCTCCGATATCCCCGAGGCGCTGGAAAACAGCGTGGAGATTGCCCGCCGCTGCACCGTGGAGATGACCTTCGGCGAGGACTATTTGCCGGACTTCCCCGTACCCCAGGGGCTGACCATGGATGAATTTTTTCGTCAGTTGTCGCAACAGGGGCTGGAAGAGCGGCTGCAGAAAATCCTTGACCCGGAAGCGGAGGATTTTGTGGAAAAACGCCGGCCGTATGACGAGCGCCTGGAGATCGAGCTGGGCGTCATTATCGACATGGGGTTTCCCGGATACTTTCTGATTGTCGCGGATTTTATTCAATGGGCCAAGGACGAGGAAATTCCCGTGGGGCCGGGTCGGGGTTCGGGAGCGGGATCCCTGGTCGCTTACGCCCTGAAGATCACGGATCTGGATCCCCTGGAACATGAACTGCTGTTCGAGCGTTTTCTCAATCCGGAACGCATCTCCATGCCGGATTTTGATATCGACTTCTGCATGGACAGGCGCGATGAAGTGATCGACTATGTGGCGGAGCGCTACGGGCGGGATGCGGTATCCCAGATCATCACCTACGGCTCCATGGCGGCAAAGGCCGTGGTGCGTGATGTGGGGCGGGTGCTGGGGCACCCCTATGGCTTTACCGACCGGATTGCGAAGATGGTGCCTTTCGATCTGGGCATCACCCTGAGCAAGGCCCTGGAAGACAGCGAAGAACTGAAGCAGGCTTACGAAAACGACGAGGAAGTCACCCAGCTCATCGACATGGCCCTGCAGCTGGAAGGCCTGACCCGCAATGCAGGCAAACATGCCGGCGGGGTGGTGATCGCGCCGGGCAAGCTCACCGATTTTACCGCCCTGTATTGCGAGGCGGACGGCAGCAATCTGGTCACCCAGTTCGATAAGAACGATGTGGAAGCGGTGGGCCTGGTCAAATTCGATTTTCTGGGCCTGCGCACCCTGACCATCATCGACTGGACGCTCAAGACCATCAATCGCCAGCGTAAGGAGCAGGGGTTGGCAGCGGTGGACATCAACGCCATACCCATGGACGATGCCGAATCCTTCCGGTTGCTCAAGTCCGCGGCCACCACAGCGGTGTTCCAGCTCGAGTCCTCCGGTATGAAGGAACTGATCCGCAAGCTCCAGCCGGATTGTTTCGATGAGATTACCGCACTGGTGGCGCTGTATCGCCCCGGCCCCCTGGGCACCGGCATGGTGGATGATTTCATCGCCTGCAAACACGGGCATCAGGAAGCCAGGTATCTGCATCCCAGCCTGGAAACCATCCTCAAACCCACCTATGGTGTAATCCTGTATCAGGAGCAGGTGATGCAGATTGCCCAGGTGCTGGCCGGCTATTCCCTGGGGGGTGCGGATTTGCTGCGTCGCGCCATGGGCAAGAAAAAACCGGAAGAAATGGAAAAGCAGGGTGAGATCTTCCGCAAGGGCGCGGTGGAGCGGGGTGTGGACGAAGCCCTGGCGACACAGATCTTCGACCTTATGGCGCATTTTGCCGGTTATGGCTTCAACAAATCCCACTCTGCCGCCTATGCGTTGGTCTCCTACCAGACCCTGTGGTTGAAAACCCACTATCCGGCGGCTTTCATGGCAGCGGTGTTGTCGGCGGATATGGACAACACCGACAAGGTCGTGCATCTCATCGAAGAATGCCGGGAGATGAAGCTGGAAGTATTGCCCCCACAGGTCAATCGCTCCGAGTACCAGTTTGCTGTAGATGGTGATGAGAAAGTCGTCTATGGCCTGGGCGCGATCAAGGGGGTGGGAGAGTCCGCCATTGAAGGCATTATCGAAGCGCGCAAGGAAGGTGGCCCGTTTCAGGATCTGTTCGACTTTTGTCGGCGCATCGACCTGCGCAAATGCAACCGTCGGGTGCTGGAATCCCTGATTCGGGCCGGTGCCTTGGATGAGCTGGGCAGCAACCGCGCCACCCTCATGGCGCAACTGCCCCTGGCCCTGAAAACGGCGGAACAGCACCATGCGCTGCAAGCCGCCGGGCAGAGCGATCTGTTCGGTTTGAGTGAACCGGAAGCGCCACCTGCCATGGGCATCATTCCCGAAGATGTGGCTGATTGGAGCGACGAGCAACGCCTGCGGGGCGAAAAGGAAACCCTGGGGCTGTTTCTCACCGGCCATCCCATCGATTTCTACGAACCGGAAGTAAAAGAGCTTGCCGCCCGCATCGGCAACCTGTCCCTGGATGACAGCCAGAGAGGTTATGGCAGGGGCAAGGACGTGACAGTTGCCGGACTGGTGATGGCGGTAAACAAACGTGCCACCCAGCGAGGCATGATGGCCAGCGTGTTGCTGGATGACAAAACCGGGCGTATCGAACTGACGCTGTTCAACGAAGCTTTTGAATGTTGCAAGGATTTGCTGGTGGTGGACAAGGTACTGGTAGTGCAGGGCAAGTTGGTTCACGATGAGTACCGGGGCGGGTTGGGCTTGCGGGCAGAACAAGTAAGCAGTTTCGAATCCTTTCGCCAACGGCGTCTTGCGGCCCTGGACCTGGTGCTGGATGAACAGTTCATTCGCAGCCAAAAATGGACGGCGGTGGATGTGCGTAATCAGCTGCTGGCATTGCTCGGAGATTTCCAGGGGGGGGCGGTGCCGGTATGCGTCCGCTATCAACGTCAGGATGCCTCGGCATTGATCCGTCTCGGGGAGAAATGGCGGATTACGCCGGATGATGAGCTGTTGCGGCGCCTGCGCCAGCTGCTGGGAGACAGCGGCATCGTGCTGCATTTTGCAGGGAATTCAGTTAATGCGGTTGCGGCAATTGGGGTATGATAGGCGACATCTGTAATTTGTGAGCTGCCTCTATGGATCTCAATTTTCTCGAATTTGAACAACCCATCGCGGAACTTGAAGCAAAAATCGGTGAATTGCGCCTGCTGGGCGACGATGCCGAGATCAATATCCAGGAAGAAATCGAGCGCCTGGAAGAAAAGAGCCGCAAGCTCACCGAATCCCTGTTTTCCGCACTGAACCCCTGGCAGACATCACAACTGGCCCGCCACCCCCTGCGCCCCTATACCCTGGACTACATTGAACGCATTGTGGATGATTTTGAAGGTCTGCACGGTGACAGGGCTTTTGCAGATGATCAGTCCATTGTTTCTGGCATCGGTCGCATTGACGGTCGAGTGGTGATGATTATTGGCCACCAGAAGGGGAGAGACACCAAGGAGAAGCTGAAGCGCAATTTCGGTATGCCCAGACCGGAAGGATACCGGAAGGCCTTGCGCATGATGGAGACGGCAGAGCGTTTCAAGCTTCCGGTGCTGACCTTTATCGATACGCCGGGCGCCTACCCCGGCATCGATGCAGAAGAGCGGGGCCAGAGTGAAGCCATTGCCAGAAATCTGCGGGAAATGGCAGGTTTGCGCACACCAATTGTCGCCACGGTCATTGGCGAGGGCGGCTCCGGTGGCGCGCTAGCCATTGGTGTGGCCGACAAGCTCATGATGTTGCAGTATGCCACCTATTCGGTGATTTCTCCGGAAGGCTGTGCCTCCATCCTGTGGAAAAGCGCTGAGAAAGCGCCCCAGGCAGCCGAGGCAATGGCCATTACTTCGGACAAACTCAAGGAGTTGGGGCTGATCGACGGCATCGTGCCCGAGCCTTTGGGAGGCGCCCACCGGGATCCTGATGCCATGGCTGCCAATCTCAAACAATCCTTGATCAAATCCCTGGATCAGCTTCAGGGGAAATCACAGGATGAATTACTTGAAAGTCGCTATCAGCGACTGATGTCTTATGGGGTATTCAGCGAAGCCTGATCTCCACAATCCTGTTCAAACCGGATTAGACAGGGGTACGAAACGCAGGGACAGGACTGTCGTAGACCAGGGTGCTGATCATGGTGTTTTCTCCGCAGAAGTTGTTGCACAAGCTGCAAACGCTTCCCGTTCCGGAACAATACTGGGTGGCGTTCAGTGGCGGGATGGATTCCACAACGCTGCTCCATGGCCTGTCGCAAATACGCGCACAACTGCCAGCGCCCTTGCAAGCTGTTCACATCAACCACGGCCTGCAGGACAAAGCGCTGGAATGGGAGAAGTTCTGCCGGGAGACCTGCGTCAGGCTGGATATTCCGTTGACCAGCCTGCAGCTGAACCTCAGGCCCGCATCGGGAGAAAGTCTGGAAGCACAAGCCAGGGATGCCCGCTACGCCGCCATCGCCGCGCACATGAATGCCGGGGACATGCTGCTCACCGCGCACCATGGGGATGATCAGGTAGAAACCCTTTTGTTACAACTGCTGCGTGGAGCCGGTGTTTCCGGTTTGGCATCCATGCCTTTGATGCGGCATTGGCAGGCAGGCTGGCTGGTGCGCCCATTGCTGGAATTCAGCCATGAAGAACTGCAGGACTGGGCGCAGCAGGAACATTTGCAGTGGCAGGATGATCCCAGTAACGATCATCTGGGCATCCGCAGAAACTACCTTCGCCACAAAGTCATTCCCCTCCTGAAGAATCAATGGCCCGGACTTATCAAAACCACCAGTCGCTCAGCGCGTCATTGTGCCGAAGCAGCACAGTTGATGAAAGAGGTGGGAATGGCGGATCTGGTTCTGATGTATGATGCCGGCCGGCCCTGGCAACTGTTGATTTCCGGGCTGGAAGTGCTTTCACCACAAAGAAAAAAAAACCTGCTGCGGCACTGGGTTCGCCAGCAGGGTCTTCCAGTGCCAGGGCATCAGATAATAGAGCGCGTTCTCACAGAAGTCGTAGGAGCGCGCCAGGCAGGCAGCCCCCTGCTGAGCTGGGAGAATGGCGAGATACGGCGTTTCCGTAATACCCTCTACCTGATGCCGCCGTTGCCGCCTGCACCAGCTGATGGCTTGCGCCTGCAATGGGATTGCAGCAAGCCCCTCGACCTTCCCCAGGGCTTGGGGCGACTGTCAGTGGTGGACAAGATGCAATGGCTGGCGGATGGTGTGGAAGTAGTATTCCGCACCGAGGGTCTTGCATGCCGCCCCGACCAGAGGAAAAACACCCGTAGCTTCAAGCGTCTTTGCCAGGATTTGGCTATCCCTCCCTGGCTGCGCCCACGCCTGCCGCTGGTGTATAGTGCCGATGGCTTGGTCGCGGTTGCGGACTACTGCCTATGCCAGCCTGAGCTGGGGAAGAACCCGTTTGTCTGGGAAAGACCCGAGTGGCTGCAATAGGATCCCACAACAGCTATGCCGCCCGGCACCCCTTGACCGGGGTGTTGGTGAACCTGTTGCTGTTGCTTGCCATCGCGCTGCTGGCGCTGGGTTTGAAACTGCCTTTGGTGACGGTAGAAAAGTTTTATGTTTTTGGAAACACAGTTAGCTTGCTGTCTGCAATCAGCCAGCTTTGGCAGGGGCAGGAAAAGGCCCTGGCAATTCTGCTTGGCGGCTTCAGCGTGGTGTTTCCGGTGATCAAGCTGCTGTTGCTGCTCCTTGTCTGGAACCTGGAGGACAGCAACAGCAGCCGTCACCAGCGCCATCTCCAATGGCTGGCCACCTACAGTAAATGGTCCATGCTGGACGTGTTCGTGGTCGCCCTGCTGGTGGTTACGGTCAAGCTCGGCGCCCTGGCCCAGGCGCAAGTGGAATTTGGCCTGTATGCCTTCGCCGCCAGCGTCATTCTGACCATGCTCGTTTCGGCCTGGATCGGGCGTTATACGGCTATTTCAACAGCCCCTGGCTGACGGCTATTTCCAATCGTCCTTTCATTTCTTCCCATAAGTCATGGCTTCCTTCGGCTATTCTGGCATTGAGCGAAAAAACCTTTTCTTTCGCGATATCGTTTTCTTTCCAACTGTGGCCGTCGCCATGGAGATTGTGCAGCAGGGGAGGGATGCGGTCTATGGCTCTGGCGTATCGTGATTCAGCGGATTCACCGGCCTCATATTCTTCCCACAGGGCAAGAGTTTTTTTTGCCATGTCGCCGGGAAGCAGGCCAAGCACTCGCCGGATGCCTTCTGCTTCCTCTTTTATGTGGGCTTCGTTCTGCTCGGCATAGACAATGCGATCGCCAGCATCAATTTCTCCCAAATCGTGAATGAGTAGCATTTTGATTACCTGGTCGATGTCGACGGGCTCATTGGCATATTCCCTAAGCATCAGCGCTGCGAGACATACCTGCCAGCTATGTTCCGCAGCGTTTTCATAGCGTTCCAGTCCTACTGGCCGGGTTTTACGCAGCACCGCCTTGAGTTTTTCAATCTCGACGATGAAATCCAGAACTTGCTGGATAGCTTGTTGGTCTGTCATTCTTTTGTCTCGTTATCCGGGGTATCCGGCACGCCTGTATGGTTGTCCAGCAGGGCGCGCATGGCGGTGCTGACATACGCCTTGAGATCGGCAAGCATTTCTTCCTTCTCCGGCATGTCTTTCTCCAGGGTCAGGGAAGGGCTGGGATAGAGCTGGTAGCGGCCCGCCACGGCTTTGCCGTGGGGCGGCTTGATGACGATGCGGTTGCCGCGGAAATGGGCCACAGTATGGTCGCTGCCGGAAGGCTTGATGATGCCAAAGCCGGGATCATCATCGGGCAGGGAGAGCAGATCCCGCCCCCAGCATTGGTGCCGGAAGGGTTTTCCCAGCAGCAAGCTGACCGCGGTGGGCACCACATCCATCTGCGTGGCGGCGCGGGACATTCGCTCACCGAAGGCCTCCTGCATTCCTGGCGCGATGAGCAGCATGGGAACATGGAAGCGCAGCAGGTCGATTTCCCCCAGTTGTTGCTTGACGCCGAAACTGTGATCGCCCACCAGCACAAACAGGGTGTCTTCATACCAGGGCTGCTGCTTTGCTTCGTCGAAGAACCTGCCCATGGCCCAGTCGGCGTAGCGCTGGGCAGTGAGGTGTTGGTCAAGGCTGCCGAAGCCCGTCACCGGGTTGACGGGCAGGGGATCGGGCAGGGCATAGGGGGTATGGTTGGACAGGGTCTGGAGAATGGCGAAGAAGGGCTTGTCCCTGTCCATGCGGTTTAGTTCCCGCAGGGCCTGGTCGAACATGTCCTGGTCGGACACGCCCCAGGTCGGGTCGGTATATACGGGGTTTTCCATCTGATCCCGGCCGATAAAGCGGGTCATGCCCTGGTTGCGGAAAAAGCCCTTCTGGTTGTCCCAGTTGAAAGCGCCGTTGTAGACGTATACGTCCTGGAAACCCAGGGGTTTGAGCAGCACCGGCAGCCCGGAAAACTGATGCTGGCCTTCCGGTTCCTGCATCAGGTATTCGAATCCCGGCAGATTGGGAAAACAGGCGCCGGTGGCGAACATGCCCTGGTGGGTGTGGGTGCCGTTGGAGAAGAAATGGTCGAACAGCAGGCCTTCTCCGGCCAGCTCGTCGAAGCGGGGGGTAATGCCGTGGTCGTTGCCCAGGGCACCGGTAAACTGGGCGGAAAAGCTTTCCATGATTATGAGCACCAGATTTTTCGGGCGCCGGGGCAGCTTCGCCTGGGGTTCGTGGCTGCGCAAGATCGGATATTGCTCCGGCAGCAACAGGGTGTCGTTTTTTGCAAGGAGCAGCTTGCGGGTGCGCGCCAGCGCCTGTTCCCTGGGCATGGCCTTGAGCCAGGTTTTCCCCGCATCTTTTTTCTTGTTGCCTGTTGCGGCCTTGAGCAGAGACCAGGTGCCGTTCAGGGCCAGATGGTTGGCGAACAGATGCTGGCTGTGAAAGGCATCTCCCCAACGCAGGGGCGCGCCCTGGCGCAGGGTGCCCCGTGCGCCCCAGGCCACGAGGAAGGCGCAGAGCAGGAATACCGGCACCCGCAGCCACCAGGCCGGATACTGCTGGCCGAATGTACGGGTGAGTCGGTTCACGCCTGACAAGGCCCAAACATAGCATGCCGTGAGTGCCGCCCACAGCAGCAGATAGCGCACCACGGGGAAGCCGTGCCAGATCATGCTGCTCACTGTCGCCGGATCTTCTTTCAGGTACTGAATGGCCAGGCTGTTCAACCGGGTATGGAACTCGTGATAGAACTCGGGTTCGGTCACTCCCAGGAAAAGCACGATGCCGCCGGTAATGATCAACCAGATCCGGGCCAAACGTCGGCTGCCCAAGCCATTGGGCAGCAGCAGGGCCAGCGTCAGAGGCAAGACCAGATAACTGGCGATGATCAGGTCGAAACGCAGGCCCACGGCAAATGCCCAAAGCAAATCTGCGGTAGGGGTATTCGCCGCCAGATCCGGGTTTCTGGCCCAGAGGATGACGCGCAATACCGCCTGCAGAAACAGCAGCAGAACCACCACCAGGCTGATGAAGCTGATGTCCGCCAGAAAGGCGCGCAGATGTCTGGGTTTATTCATGGAGAAAGGTGATCAAAGCGGGAAACAGAATATTATAGCGGATCGAAGCTTATCGTTTCCTTATCCGGG
>Ga0256834_1002908_pt1 | contig 10522 bp, 11 predicted proteins | sample 4281140metaG_FD_190536 | JGI IMG/M metagenome (GOLD analysis project Ga0256834, IMG submission 190536) | Hydrothermal vent microbial communities from East Pacific Rise, Pacific Ocean - 4281-140 | ecosystem: Environmental > Aquatic > Marine > Hydrothermal vents | place: Pacific Ocean: East... | reverse complement strand
TCACATTTTTCTGCACTTAGATAAATTATAATGTGGAATCGTTAAGAAACGTGCAGAGAACTAGAAGAGTACTACAGCATCAGCGGTGCACGACAATGCTTGCAAGTCCTGAAAACTCTGTACTAGTGATAGTTGATGTACAAGAGAAACTCTTTTCGGTCGTTAATGAACAAGAAAGATTACTAAAGAACATAATCAAACTAGTGCGAGTATGCAAAATACTGAACATCCCAATAATCATAACTGAGCAGTACCCCAAGGGAATAGGCAGAACAGTACAGCAGATAGTGCAGGAGCTTGGGCCTGACTATAAGCCAATAGAGAAGACATCTTTCAGCTGCTTTGGAGCACAAGAATTTGAACGTAGACTAATAGAGCTGGGAAGAAGAACACTGCTACTTACAGGAATTGAGCTGCACATATGTGTGTATCAGACGGCGATTGAGGCGCTTCAACGAGGATACAGACCTATAGTGATCTACGATGCAACATCCTCTAGGCTAAAGCTTGACTACGAGCTCTGTCTACATAGGCTACTTGCTAAAGGTGTTGATGTAGCAACAACAGACATGATAATATTCGAGCTTGTGAGAGATGCTTCACATCCAAAGTTCAAAGAAGTCTTAAGTATAGTAAAACAACTCTAGCACTGACCATAGGATGAGCATGTCAACAACCATTACAAGAGAAGAACTCAGGAACATACTATCAGAATACAATCTTAAGGATCTGGCGATTGCAACACTTGCAAGTCACTCAGCATTACAGATAGCAAAGGGCGCTAAAGATGAAGGTCTAAGAGTTGTACTAATAGTAGAGAAGAGTAGGCTAGAACTTTACAAAGAATTTTCAAACATAATAGATGAGTATGTTGTAGTAGAAAAGTTCAAAGACATGCCCAACATAGTTGACAAGTTAAGAAAAGAGAACTGCATATTCATACCTCATGGTAGCGCTGTCGAGTATGTTGGTCCTGAGCAGTTTCTCAATATAAAACTCCCAGTTTTTGGTAACAGGATGTTAATGGTATGGGAAGGAAATCAGCATCTTAAGATGAAACTTCTTGCAGAGGCGGGAATAGAGATCCCGCGACAGTATTCTATTAATGAAAATTTTGAAGATCTTGTAATAGTTAAGCTTCCAGGAGCTAAGGGAGGAAAGCACTTCTTCTTAGCTAGGAATAGCAGCGAGGTTAGGAAGAGGCTTGAGGAATATCTAGCACAGGGAATTATTAAGAGTTTTGAAGAGGCTTTAATACAGAAGTACATAGTTGGTGTGCCAATGTACTTTCACTACTTCTATAGTCCACTATTCAATAGGGTCGAGATACTTGGAATTGATATAAGATATGAGACAAATATTGATGGTCTAAAGAGACTTCCATATAATCCAGCTGAGCTAGGAATAGAGCCAACGTTTGTAGTTGTTGGTAATATACCTGTTGTAATAAGAGAGAAGATGTTACAGAAGGTTCTTGATTATGGTAAGAAGTTTGTTAAAAAGACTCAGGAACTGCTGCCACCAGGTGTGATTGGCCCCTTCTGTCTAGAGAGCATAGTAGTAGATGATAATACCATAGTAGTGTTCGAGTTTAGTGGTAGAATTGTTGCAGGAACAAACATATACATTGGCACAGGTAGTCCATACTCTTGGCTATACTGGAATGAGCCAATGTACATGGGCAGGCGAATGGCACGAGAGATCAAGCTTGCAGCTGAGCGAGGTGTAGATGATCTTCTCAGGATTGTGACGTAAGTTCAAATCGAGCAAGTGCTCCATCAGTAGTTATTATCGGATACTCGGCAAGCCTTATCTGAGGACCATAGTTTGCGTAGACTGCGAGTATCAGAGGCATCAGGAGCGGGCATGCATGTTCCTGTCTTTTCATTAGCTTATGAACTTCTCTAGCTACTCTACAGCCAACTATCTCTACCGTCAAGTACTTTCCAGCTCTAGTTACCAGAACATCATCTACTATTCCCCTCTTCCTGTATAGGTTAGCGATGTCGCTCACAGTTATTCCTGACAGTATGTGTCCTGGAGGTACATTACGTAAAATATCTGTCATGTTGTTCAGTATCCTGACATAATGTATGAGGTAGAGATTGCCAATCTGCTCTTCTATACTGTAGACTAAGAGGCAGCGAAGTGCCAGTAAGGCATAGTCCAGCAAGTCCAAGTCAATTGGCATGAAGTGCTGTGCGTATTGTAAAGTTGTAAAATACGACGCTTTGTGTAGCGTCTGTTCGGCAGAGGTTATGCACTACTGAAACTTTATTTCTCCCTTCTCCTTGGCAGACTTCCACAATCTTGGGTACGTTCCTCTCGGCATTACTACACGCACTACACGTGCAACGATTCCCTTCTGCGCTGACAAGATCTCTTCAGCATTCATTTCTGCACGTGCAAGTGCTATGAGCTCATTCTTCAGTGTCATCAGTGCAACAAGAGAGCCCTTAGTCACGTCTTTCGTTAGCTTAACAACACCGGGAGCTGCAAGTGCAGCACCATGACATATTGCATCTACTGCACTATCCCTGACCCAGATCTTTGGAAGATGTCTTACCATTTCTTCGACAGGTCTTATGTACTTCCTTAGCAGGTCCTCATAACCAAACTCTTTCCATAGCACATAGGCTTCCCTGAGCTGATTCAGCGTGACAGCTTCCTGCTCGGTCCATAATCCTGCTCTAGTTCTCCTGAGCTCTCTCATGTTTGCTCCACATCCAAGAACTTCACCAATGTCATGTATCAGCTTTCTAGCATATGTTCCAGCTTCAACATGCATTCTAATTATACAGTACTTGCCATTCTTTTCAAGTAGCTCAAGTTTGTATACTTTCTTTATTCTAAGCTGTCTCTTAACCGCACATCTGAGAGGTGGCTTCTGATATATTTCTCCTTCAAACATCTTAAGAACTTCTATTAGCTTATCTTCAGGAACATCCTCGTGAAGCTTCATAACTGCAATATACTCTTTATCACTGTGAGCAATTGCTTGAAGTGCCTTAGTTGCTTCCTCAAGAGCTACAGGTAACACACCAGACACTCGCGGGTCTAGTGTACCTGCGTGGCCAGCTCTCTTTAATCCTAGAAGTTTCTTCAGCCATGCAACAGTCTCGTGACTTGTTGGACCACGAGGCTTATCGAGTACGACGAATCCGTACCTAATGTACTGCTCGATTGGTCTCTTATCAGGATAGCATCCCCACTCTGGGTTAGTCTCCTCGTTCTCTAGCTTGTATAGCACTTCCTGACCAGGCTTAAGCACGTCGAAGGGCATGTGTCTACCAGATCTACTCGTAAACTTTCCTGAGTTTAAAATCGTAAGAACGATAAGTTAAGAATCTTCTAACATACTCACTCTCCAGCTCTGCTAATGACAATGACGTACAAGAGAATACTCACGCTAATAGGCGAGGGACAGGCAAAGGTTGGTCATGTGTTTAAACTGTACTCAATACCTGAAGAGTGTAAGAGATGTAGACTATACAACATATGTATAGCGAGGCTGAAGGTTGGCAGAAAGTACAGGGTAGTAGAGGTTCGTCGAGTAAACTTGCCAAGACCAGACAAGTGTCTTCTCACGGGTGAGAACCTTGTTCCTGTTGTTGTTGAGGAACTTCCAGTAGTTGTAGCGTTGCCATACCAGTCTAATCTAATTGAAGGAGTAGTAGTGACTTACACTGTGGTAGACAGTCAATGTCAGGATAGGCTATGCACGAAGTATGGTGAGGAGAAGTGTACTGTCCAGCCTGGTGTTAAGCTGAAGATATTGAATATATTGGGCTCCGAGACTTGTAATGGTAGAAAATACTTAATAGTCAGATGCGTGCCTCTCGACTAGGAGGTATCCTAGATCAATGTGATAATTATCACATGTCATGGGAAGCAGTTTCTCAATTATAGATCATTGTACCTAAAGTACAAAACATATCAAAGACCTTGCACGTGTCCAAGCCGGCTCATCTTAATGTCAAACGTTAGAGTATTCTACGATGAGCTATGTAAGCAGAGGAAGCTAGCGTTCAATGACATTCCCGTCGACGTGAACCCATCCTACGAAGGCGAACGAATAAGAAAGCCAGACATGCACGTTGAGTTTGGAGGACTGAAAGTCAAGTACAAGTTCGAGCTTTTCAGAGTCAAGGCAAACGAGTCAGAGGTAGAGGATGGCAAGATAGTTCTGATAGGAAGTGACTTACACGAGCTTCCTGAAGGATCCTCTCAGCCACTTGCGATAATATTAGAGGCATGGGGCGAGGAGCTCAAGCCTGAGTATGAAGGTGTGTTCGAGAGAAAGATCCACTACTACATGAACTGGATACAGGGAATAATGCACACAGGACAGAGGTACGATATCTGGATTAGAATATCGAAGAAGGCAGTGAAGCAGGGACTGAGATTTGAGCACATTGGCAAGGTTCTGCTCAGACTGTACAAGGCAGACTTTCCAATGATAAAGAAGATACAGGTCACATTTGTTACAGATCCACAGGAAGTAGAGAAATTATATCCTGAAGCAATTAAAGCCTACCAGGAGCGCGATGAGAGAGCTCTTGGCCTAAAGGAGGAGGATGTTGACACATTCTACGGATGTGTCCTATGTCAATCATTCGCACCAACACATGTGTGTGTCATAACTCCTGAAAGACCAGCAAACTGCGGTGCAATGACGTGGATTGATGCTAAGGTAGCTGCAATGATCGATCCAAAGGGACCAATATTCCCAATACCTAAGGGTAAGCTAGTTGATCCTGAAGGAGGAGAGTACGATGCTGTTAATGAGGTAGTTAAACAGAAGTCTCAGGGAGCTGTTCAAGCAGTTAAGCTTCATAGTGCACTTGAGAATCCACACACGTCCTGTGGCTGCTTTGAGGCGATAGTCTTCTACATTCCTGAAGTTGATGGATTTGGAATAATTTCACGTGGCTTCACTGGAAAAGCACCGAACGGACTAACGTTTGTGCAGATAGCAAACATGATAAGTGGTGGCAAGCAGGTGAGCGGCTTCGTTGGTATTGGAATACTCTACCTCAGGTCTAGGAAGTTCTTGCAGAAGGATGGTGGATGGGAGAGAGTTGTCTGGATGGACTCCGTCCTGAAGGAGAGAGTCAAGGACTGGATTCCAAAGGAGCTTGTAGACAAGATTGCAACAGAGAAAGAGGCTCCAACTGTCGAAGATCTGCGCAACTTCCTAATTAAGGTAGGTCACCCAGTTACCAAGAGGTGGACTGTGCAGGAGGAGAAGCGTGAAGAGAAGCCACCTGAGGCAAAGCCAGAAGCTGCACCACAGGTACCAGCTCAAGCTCTACAGCAGCTGCAGCCTGTTCAGCTGCCACAGCAGCTTGCTCCCGTGACTGGCGTGCCTGCTGGTGTTGCTGCTATTCAAGGTCCCGTCGTGACTAGTCTAAAATTGCGAGGCGTCAAGGTTAGGATTGGTAAAGTAGTTATACGCAAGGGACAGCAGGAAGGTGGTAAGCATGGCAGCAGATGAGAGAGAGCGTGAGTTTGCGAAAAGACTAGTCGAGATGTTTGCAAGAGAGCTAGCTCAAGCAACTGAGCTAGAGCTTGACGATGTTGAGGTTGAGATAGAGGAGATGGAAATTGGGCTGCACCCCATAATACTCGTCCAGACAATTGTCCAGCAGATAGTACAGCAGCCACTGCAGCCTGCGCCTGCTGCTCCTGTAGTTGAGGAGAAGTTCGAGTTCGAAAAGGCTGAGATGAAGAGACCTGAAGTTAAGTGGACAGGCAAGATTGTTGCAGTTAAGCTAGGAGCAACAAAGAGTGAGGGTGGTACTAGAGAAGTCACGTACACTATCGGAGGATGGGATGCTCCTAGACTATACGCTGGTCCTGGAGGATTCTACAGACCGATAATAAGCATGGACGTGTTTGACACGAAGGTTCCACTACCAAGAGCAGTACGAGACGCCATAGGCAAGGATCTTCTCGACAATCCTCCAGAGTGGGCTCGTGCATGTGTTGAAAAGTTTGGTGCAGACATGGTCAATGTTCATCTAGTAAGCACAGACCCCAAGGTCATGGACGCTCCTCCAAGCCAGGCTGTGAAAGTTGTCGAGGAAGTTCTACAGGCTGTGAAGGTTCCTCTCTTCATTGGAGGTTCAGGAAACCCGAAGAAGGATCAGGAAGTGTTTAAGGCAATTGCTGAGCACTTTGCGGGAGAGCGACTACTAATTAGTCCACTTACGCTAGACATGAAGCTTGAGGAGATTGCACCAATAATAAAGAAGTGTAATCATGCTGTTGTTGCTTCCGTAACAATGGACATTGACAAGGCTAGACAGCTCACAAGAAAGCTCACGACCTGGCTTGCCCCTGAGGACATTACAATAGACCTGTTTGGCGCAGGAATAGGCTACGGATGGGAGTACTCGTACAGCATAATGGAGCGTGCTAGACTTGCTGCTCTCTCAGGAGACAAGGAGCTCCAGTATCCCATAATTGCGGCTGCATCAAATGCCTGGGCTGCACGTGAGGCATGGATGAAGATGGACGAGTTCTGGGGTCCAAAAGAGGTACGTGGACCATTATGGGAGTTCCTGAGTGCACTAACGATGGTTCTGGCAGGTGCAGACTTCCTACTTGTACTGCATCCACTCACTGTCCGCCTCCTGAAGATGACGTTTGACGCACTTGAGAAGTACGAGCAGGCGCCACAGACGGGAAAAGAGATATTTGCAAAATGGCTACCATAAAGATAGTACCAGAGTGCTCACTAGAGTACTCGAAGACCTTGGTCTTACCGACCTAGACTACAGGACACTTGACGCTCTCTACTACTGGTCTCTATGTCTTGGATCATCAGGTGCTCGACTAAGCTACATGCTGAAGTACGGTTCTCCAGCACTCTACGATAGTGCCATAAGCAAGCTCGTGTCCAAGATACCTCCTGAAGAGCTCTACGATGTCCAGATGCTCATCATCCGAGAACTAGAACAAAATCAGGACTTCTGCATAACACTAGAACAGGACGTACTTAATCGATGTAGAAGACTAAGCAATGATGCAAAAAGACTAATACGAGTACTATCAATACTTGACCTTCCTAGAAGTCTAAGACTTGGAAATGTCGAACAACTTCAATTGTCTTCCAGCATTAATCTAATGGCAAAGAAAATGTTTCGACAGCACTTCAAGGCACTTAACGTGTTGTTTGAGATAATTAGTGCAGGATTGATAATAACGTGCTGCTGGGCACAATACGAGGGATTTCCACACATGTACATAGTTCCAAAATATGCATATTCTGCATGGCAAATGTTTAGCAAACTCATGACTTAACTAATCTTTTTAGAAGTTGTAACAAGTCTCGACTAGTTCTTACACCGTACTCACACAGAAGTTGCTCAGTACGTAAATGCTCATACAGGTACTGTGGTACAAGACTCTCCTCTTCTACAAGTAGTTCAGGATGCAGAGATAAGGGACATCTCTCATCATATGCACAGCCTGGCGGTCTTACAGGAAATACTCTACAGGCAATAGGCTTGTACTCATGTATTGAACATGTACTATCTACTAAGAATGGGCACTTTCCGCTATATGATCTTATTACAGGAATTGCATAGGAGCCCTGATCTAGCAAATGTACAAACTTCTCTACAAACACGTCAAGGGACATGCTAAGTCTCTGAGAAATTCTCAAAATATCCCACAGACTATACCTCACGAACCAGGTACTATAATCAAACCTTTGACAACACCACGCACCACATCTCCTACATATGTCAAGCTTTGACAAACTCATGACCTTGTCTCAAGAACATCCAGTACATCAAGTTCAATAGGCTCTGCATTAATTCCGAGTGTATCAGCAATACTTGGTGTTGTTCTTCCCTCATCTCCAGTTATAAGTTCCTTAACATAGAGACCTCCCTGACACTTTATCAAAAGTTCGATTAGTCTTGGCGCAATTTTTGTAGCTCTAAGTTCATAAACCATTCTAACTCTCTTCTTCAGAGGCTTCCTCTTTATTCTTCTTGGAGTATACTGTGTTATCTGCCTATTCCTAAAATACTGTTCAAGAGATCTAAGCTTTTCCTCATCAACGTCCTGATCTAGGAGCACTATAGCTCTATAAATTTTAGTATGTCTCGAAGACTCTTGCTTCAACTTTACAATAGTTGCATGCTGAGTCTTTGTAACACTGTCAACAAGTTCAACAGGTTCGTCATCGAATTTATTGAGAAAGAGCTCTCTAATAGTTTCAAGTGAGGGTCTCTTTCTAGGTCTTACAAATGCTATAACAAGAGGACGACCATCGCCTAGCATCCTGACATCAGTATCCTCTCTACCTGATGCATGTACTATAGCCTCGGCTGCCTCTAGCTCCGTCGCAAGTTTCTCATTAAGTACTTTCTGAAGTGAAGTAATTACATTAAGCCTTAACTGCACCTGTGATACGCCTCTGAAGATTTTCCTATATCTTGTCAGTATGTATAGTGGCTTTACTTCAAGTTTTACTTCTCCAGTCTCCATATTAACAACAATCTCAATATCTGCGTCTTGTCTAGAGAATACTTTATCAGGTGGCAGTCTTTCCTTTATCTTCTTTCCAATTAAACGGTTAAGCTCTCTCTTTATAGATTCTGCAGTATCTATTCCAAACTCTACCGATAGGTCAAGCTCTCTCTTAACGACTTCCCTAGATATTGATGTTCCTACATAATATGTCTTGAATTCGTAGCCTGCTGAGCTAATTGTCTCAAGTATGTTCTGAACAATGTTATCTATATTGTTGAAGTACTTGTCCTCACATATATAACATTTCTCTACCTGTATATCCTGATTAAGTTTTTCTCTTAAAAATCTGAGACTTGGCTCATGTCCTGTGCGTGCAAGTTTTCTTATTATATCAAGTAGTTTTTCTCTTAAAGACTCGTCTGTTGTTTTCTGAAGAGTGTAGTAGGTTAGTAGGAATATTGTATTTTTTATTGCTTGTCCTCTCTCGTAGTTTTCTAGTCCATATCCAACACGAGCAAATAGACGTCCAAGACAATGGTCACAGAGACTGTACTTGTCAAGTACCTTGACTGCCTTTTCTAGCAAGTCTAAGCTTAACGTGTCTAGCATGGATTCTCGTGATGTTAGTACCTGAGAAGTTAAATAATGACCCCCTGCACTGGTGTGTCTGTGTCACGGAGAGTCACGATACGAGAGCTAGTTGATGCTCACTGTCATCTTCACGAGTTTACAGATGTTAGAATACGTGAGTTTGTTAGTAACTTCACGATAGTTGCAGTGTCAGACGACGAGCCTAGTAGCAGAAAGACTCTGGAACTTGCAAAGACGTATGATAGTGTTGTTCCGTGTGTCGGTGTTCATCCATGGATGGTAGATAAGGTCCCAAGCGATGAGGCGGACAAGGTCTGCAAACTCGCGGGTGAGGCAATGTGTATTGGCGAGGTTGGGCTTGATACAAAGTTTGTGCCTGACACTATCGAGAGACAGAGAGAGTTCTTCCTGAAGTTTCTCAATGTAGCTAAGGAGTACTCACTGCCAATGAACATACACTCAGCAGGTGCTTGGAGAGAAGTCTTTGATCTCGTGATAAAGTACGATATTGAAAGAGCAAACTTTCACTGGTATACAGGTCCACTAGATCTTCTTGAGGAAATTGTGAACAAGGGATATTTCGTATCTATCAATCCCGCAATTAAGATACAGAAAAAACATCAGGAAGTAGCGAAACTCGTTCCCTTAGATAGGTTGCTGCTCGAGAGTGATGGACCATACAGCTATCGCGGTCTTGAGCTAGAGCCACCGCTGATTAGAGATACTGTTAACTTTCTATCAAACCTGAAGAACGTACCTCCTCAGGAAATTATTGAGAAAGTTAGAAATAACTTGAGAACGTTTCTAAAAATATGACGACGGACTTCTTAGTATTTGACAAGGACTACGAAATTGCTAGAGTAAGAATGGTGCAGGAGCTCAAGCTTCAGGGTATAATAAAATCAAAAAATGTCGAGGAAGCAATGCTGAAGGTTCCTCGTGATAGATTTGTGCCTCCTCACGAGAGAATGTACGCGTACGAGGATACTCCTCTCAAGGTCATGCTCGACCAGACAATATCTGCTCCTCACATGGTTGCAATGATGTGCGAACTTCTCGAACTTAAGCCAGGACTTAAGGTACTTGAGGTTGGTACAGGAACAGGCTACCATGCTGCAGTATGTGCAGAAGCAATGTATAGACAGGGCATAGTCTACACAATAGAGTTCTTTCCACAGCTCGCTCTCTATGCTGTGCAGAATCTTGCAATGCTCGGCCTGCTAGACGTAGTTAAGGTATTCGTGGGTGATGGCTCTAAGGGTCTGCCAAAGTATGCGCCATTTGATAGAATTCTAGTAACAGCTGCTGCACCAAGAGACATACCTAAGCCACTTCTTGAGCAGCTTAGTCCAAACTGTGGCATAATGGTCATTCCTGTAGAGGTCAAGCCAGGAATACAGGTGCTGTACAAGGTTGTCAGGGATGGAGACAAGTTCGATAA
>Ga0256834_1002907_pt1 | contig 10524 bp, 11 predicted proteins | sample 4281140metaG_FD_190536 | JGI IMG/M metagenome (GOLD analysis project Ga0256834, IMG submission 190536) | Hydrothermal vent microbial communities from East Pacific Rise, Pacific Ocean - 4281-140 | ecosystem: Environmental > Aquatic > Marine > Hydrothermal vents | place: Pacific Ocean: East... | reverse complement strand
AAATGTCAAAAAAAGCAGTGCATATAAAATCACACCACCTTTTTCAATAAATATTTGAGTTGATTCAATTATTTCGTACATATTCCATCTTTTTTACAATTAAACCCGCACTCTGCTCATCTAAGATAGCTATTATTTTGTTACTTCTTGAAGAGATAAATGTATATAAAAACAACATTGGAATCGCAATGACAAGTCCCAAAACTGTAGTCATAAGAGCTTGTGAAATCCCTCCTGCCATTAGTTTTGGATCCCCAGTACCAAAGAGTGTGATAGCACTAAAAGTCTCTATCATACCAGTTACTGTACCTAGTAAACCAAGAAGTGGTGCTACTGTAGCTATGAGTTTTAAAAGTGATTCAAACCTCTTTAAATCTGGTAACTCTTTTAGTATCGCCTCCTCTACCTTTGCTTCAAAACTCTCCATATCCGCATTTTTATGTTTATCAAAAATACTCATAACTCGTCCTAGAGGGTTATCAAGTGATATATCTTGTAAGTTTTCTAATTGTCTTTTTACCTTTTTAGATATATCATTTAATATATAAAACCTAACTAAAGCTATCAAAAGACCAATACCACCAAGAGATAAAATTATATAACCAACTATACCACCCTGCTCTATTCTTTGTTTTATGGTTGGTTTTTGAGTAAGCATTGAGAGTATCATACCCCTTGTTGGATCTATAACTACCTCACTAATTCTCTTATCTCCAAACTCTTCAACAATACCTCTAAGTCTATTACTTGGCTGTGTTGGAAGTTCTATATATGCCTTTGTCTCAGCTGAATATCTTAAAAATTTATCCTCATAAAAAGCATTAAATATACCTATGGATGTTACTTTTTCATTACTTAGTGAGCCATCTCCTTTTACTATCTCTAAGTTGTGAGTAGAAACTTTTCCAGAGTGAATTATCTCCTCTTGAAGCAAGAACCATAACTTTTCAAGTTTTTCAATATCTGGAAGCTCTTTTGTATTTAACATAGTATCTAAAAACTCTACACGACCTTTTAGAGTTGTTGAGGTTGATGAGTTGTCTATATTTGCACGCAAATCACCACCAAACTGTCTAACTACACCAAACATCTCACCTAAGTTTCCACTTCTGAGTCTTAACTTTTCTTCAAGTCTTGTTAGCTCTTTTTCATTTTTGTCTATCTCTTTTTTTAACCTTTTTGTTTGTTGCTTTTCCTTTTTATACTCTAATATTGCATTATTTAGAAGTGTTTTTTTATTTTTATTACTTTTTAAAAACTCTGCTAATCTTGCTTTATCTGAATGTGATTGTGAAATAGATGCCTCTTTTACATTTTTTAGTAAGATATCTAGTGAATCAAGTTCTACTGATGCAAACAATGAATTAAACATAAAAAGTGAGATAAATATAGTTAAAATTTTCATTATTTAACCTCTTTTATCATTGGTAAAATTAATAGGTCTGGTGTCAAGTGTTTTTTAGATATTTTTATAGCATTTAGTATCTTTTTATTATATACCTCATCAAGTTCTACAAATTTTCTTTTCTTTTTATCCCATACTCCAGAGTTTTTAAAGTCTAAGCTCTGATAATAAAGACCAACACGACCAATACGAAGCATCTCAACAACTCTACCATCAACACTACTTTTATAGCTCTCAATGCTTTTTGCATACTCACTCTCAACTATATAAGCTTCTAAAATTTGTCTATATTTATCGCTAACACTTATATCTGCTCGTTTTATATTTCTTTTTAGTTTTTCTACTCTTTTTTGTCTCTCTTTAATTAAAAAAGGTATATCTAGCTTTATAAACTCCTCTAAATTTGTTATCATCTTTTGCATAAGTGGTACTATGTTTTTATGAGTATGCTCTATCTTTTTTATATCACTTTGCAATATGTCAATCTCATCATTTTGTGAGTCTATTAGATCATCTAATTGTTTGTTATATCTCTTTTGAGTTTCACTCATAGAGATATACTTTTTATACTCATCATAAAGCTCTTTTGTATTTGAATCAAGTGCATTTATCTCTTGTTGTGAGTTATATGAACTACTTAGTGATTTTGTTTTTATGTTTTGTGATTTGTCATAATCATTTGCATAAACAAAGAGCGACAAACACAAAATAAATGAAAGTTTTTTTAACAAAGTTTTATCCTTACCTATTTTTTACTTCTAAAATCTATATGTATAATGAAAAGCTGGTATAAATCCCATCTGATAATAGTAACCATTTTTATTATAATAATCATCATATTTAATTCCTGCTATATTATCTCTAAATAAAGATGTTAAATTCATAAGCTCAATAGATATCTCATGTGATGTTTTTGGTGATGTTTTATATGTTTTTGATATTTTTATATCTAAGTCATAAATATCAGAGAGCCTCTTACTAAATGGATCACCACTAATTGGTTCTATATATGCAGTCCCCTCATCATTTGTTGTTTCTATACCACCATATATTGGGGTGTATAATTTTCCACTAGAGTATTTAAACAAAGCTGATACTTTCCAATCTGATTTAAATTTATAACTTGAACTAAGTTGCAAAGTATGTGGAATCTCTCCATAAAAATCATACATCCTATCTGCACTTGTATGCAAATCTCTTTTTGAGTCAAGATATGTATATGCTACCATTAATTTTAAGTTATCTATATCTTTTTTAAGTGTAATATCTATACCTTTTACCCAACCCTCACCAACTGAAAGATATTTTTTTGTATCATCAGCTATTGCAAGATTTTTAAAATTTTTATAGTATGGTTCCACCTCTATATACGATTTTTTTCCAAAAGCATGCTTAAAACTAAACGCATAGTGATTTGACACCTCCATTGTGTTTATTTCAGGGTTTCCAAATCCATCTACAGCTACCTCATCTTTTGGCATCTGAGAATATTTTCCTGCTGAAAATGCAACTACACTATCGCTACTAATATCATAAATAATAGCCCCTCTTGGATCTAAATATTTTCCAAAATCACCATAATCAATTTTTCCTCCCCTTACTCCATATCTTATTCTAAAATCATCACTAATTGAATAAATGTCTTGCACATAAAATATATATACATTTGTATCAAATGTTTCTTTTAAAGATATAACTTCACTACCAGTTATAGTTTTTGGCACATCATCACTCTGTGATACAGCTACAATATAAGCATTTATAGGAGAGTTAATATTTATAACTTCAAAACCAACCTTTGGTTTATGTTTGTCAAAATCAAAACTAGTATAATGGTGTAAACCTCTGCTAGTGTTTTTTACATCTGCATACATATCTTCAAATAAATCAAGCCTATATTTTAGTTGCATCTGATACAACAATGTATTTGATGTATAATCAGAACCATAGTATATCCATCTTGCTCCAACAGTTGTAAACTCTAAAGATCTCTCTATCTTTCCATTTGCATCAGGATCAGATTTACCACCCATTGTTGAGCCTAGTTTCATCTCATCTTTTGAAGTTATAATCTCCAAAGAGAGCAGATGATCATCTAGGTTTGCACTTAATATAAAATTTGCATCATAATATTGTGGAAAAAGTGTAAAATCTACAGATTTATTACTATCATCCTTATCTACATACAATTCATCCATAACTTTTGCTGCAATCAAATCAAAGTAACTTCTTCTAGCACTTACAAACATAGAGATATCATTGGTTAATGCTATATCAAGTGCAAAATCAGCATCATACATACCAATATGTACACGCCCACCATTTTTACCAACTGGATATTGAGGGGTGATATCTATAGCTGCACCCATACCATTGTAGCTAACATCAAATCCACCTAGATATGCATCTATCTGCTTTGTCGCCTCTGGAGCTATAACAGAATGGAGCCCACCCATATGAAAAACATATCCTAAAGGTAGATGATTTATACTAAAGTTTGTTTCTCTTGGCTTTGAACCATGAATTATCATCTCAGCTCCATCGTTATCAGTGCTTACAATTCCCGCTAAACTTTTTAAGGCTTTTAGCGGGTCACCATTTGTTCCAGGAATATCCATAGCTTCTTGAATACTTATCTGCTTTTGCATCGGTGCATTTTTTAAAAAATCTTGATTTTGAATATATACTGAACCCTCAACCTCTATATTGTCAAACTCTTCTATACTGCTGTTTGTCTCTGCAAAAAGCAAAATTGGTAACATTGCCATCATTATGATTTTATACAATATCTGTCTCCATTATAAATTTTTTAACTCTTCTATATGCTCTTTAATTAATTATTAATTAAATTATACCAAAACTCATGAAAAGATAGGGGTTTAAATTTTTACCTTTTCATGAGTTTTGGTATTATTACTATAATTAATGTACAATAGCGCACTTTTTTTAAGGAATACAATGGAATTTTTATTTAATACAAATGTACAATTTTTTATACTAGCTTATTTAGTGGGTGGTATCCCCTTTGGTCTCTTAGTTGCAAAACAGTTTGCTGGTGTAAATGTTAAAGATAACGGTAGTAAGAGCATTGGTGCTACAAATGTTCTTCGTGTTGTAAAAGAAACAAATCCATCTTTGGCAAAAAAATTAGGTGCTGCTACACTTGCATTAGATGCTTTTAAGGGTGTTTTTGTTTTAAGTATTGCTTATTTTATAGGTCTTAGTGAAGCTACACTTTGGGGAATTGCAGTACTTGCAGTTGTTGGACATTGTTTTTCACCTTATTTGAATTTTGAGGGTGGTAAAGGTGTAGCTACTGGTATGGGAGTGATGATGTTTATGCTTCCGTATGAAACCCTAATTGCTCTTGTTGTTTGGGCTATTGGTGCTAAGGTTATTCGCATATCTTCTCTCTCTTCACTTACAGCACTTACAGCACTTGTGATTGCTAGTTTTGTATTAAAACCAGAGATGGCACATGCCCCAGTTATTATGATCGCTTTTATTCTATTTTACAAACACATCCCTAATATTATTCGTATTTTTAGTGGTGAGGAAAAAAGAGTAGTATAATGACTATACATGTAGAAGATCTAAAATTTCAATGTATCATTGGAGTTTTAGATTTTGAAAGAGAAAATCCACAAGAGATAATCATAAACTTCACATGCCAATATAATTACCAAAACGAGTATATAAACTATGCAGATATTGTTGAATTACTCAAAGAAACTATGCTTTTAAATAAATTTAAGCTTATAGAAGATGCCATTTTAAGTTTAAAATCAGAAATTATCAAAAAATTTCCACTTATTGACTCATATGCACTAAAGGTTACCAAACCATCTATTTTAGCGGATTGTATAGTATCTGTAAGTGATAAGCATATCTTCAATTCTTAAAAAATAGTTAAAAAATTATTAAAACAAATTGAATAAAACTTTAAAGTAACCTAAAATTATGATATCATTCCGTAAAATTATTACTAATAGGAAAAATATATTATGCGTATATTAATTATTGAAGACGAAGTAACATTAAACAAAATGCTTGCTGAGGGACTAAAAGAGTTTGGTTATCAAAGTGATGTTGTTGAGACATTAAAAGATGGTGAGTATTATTTAGATATCCGTAACTATGACTTAGTTTTAATGGATTGGATGCTTCCAGATGGAAACGCAATTGATATTATTGGCAATATTAAAACAAACACTCCAAAAACTGCAGTAGTTGTACTTTCTGCTCGTGATGATAATGAAAGCGAGATTGAGGCTCTAAGAGCTGGTGCTGATGACTATATCAGAAAACCTTTTGATTTTGATGTTTTAATAGCTCGATTAGAAGCTCGTTTAAGATTTGGTGGAAGTAACATCATAGAGATTGAAGACTTAACCATCAACCCTGAAGAGGAAAAGATCACCTACAAAGAGCGTGACATTGAACTTAAAGGTAAACCTTTTGAAGTTCTTACTCACCTAGCTCGTCACCGTGACCAAATTGTTTCTAAAGAGCAACTTCTTGATGCTATTTGGGAAGAACCAGAACTAGTAACTCCAAATGTAATAGAGGTTGCAATTAATCAAATTCGTCAAAAAATGGATAAACCATTAAATATTACTACAATTGAGACTGTGCGTCGTCGCGGTTATAGATTTTGCTTTCCAAAAGAGATTAGTTAAGGTATACCTTAACTAATCAATATCCCTACATTTAATTCGCTATAATTTTAAATCTAAAATTATAGGTCTCCCATGTTTTTAAACAGTATAAGAAAAAATTTTTTAGTTCAACTTATTATCGCTTCAGTAATACTGATTTTTATTTTTTCATCAATGTTATACTTATATATTGAAGAATCAATTTATGATGAAAAAAGAAAAGAATTATTTATCTATGCAGAGAATATTTCATTAAATAAAGCTGTAAATGAACTCATTTCAGAAACATCAGATTCATATTTAAGTTTAAATGTAGAAATTGTACAATTAAGAAAAAATAATGATAATATTAATTTATATGAAGATACAAAAAATGGTCGTAACTATATAACGCTAATATACCCCTTTGATTTAAAAGAGAACAATTATTTAAAAATATCAAAAGAGGTAACATCTACTAAAAAACTACTAAATAAAATATTTAATTATATTGTTATGATAAATATAGTGGGCTTTGGACTTGTTATAATCTATGCTGTAACTTTATCAAAAATCTTAATAATACCAATTCAAACATTATCAGATAGACTTGCAAATATGAATGAACACCTAATGAGACCTGTGGAAGTTGAAAAACTTCCAGAAGAGTTTGCACCATTGGGTGAAACTATAAATCACCTTATTCTTAGAATTCAAAATTTTATAAAATATCAAAAAGAGCTATTTATTGGTACTGCTCATGAATTAAAAACTCCACTAGCTGTAATAAAACTAAAAAATCAAGTTACCTTAATTAAAAAACGTGATGTTAACGAATATATAGATGCTATTAATACAACTAATAAAACTATTGATGATATGAATATAGTAGTATCAAATATCTTAAATTTTGGGCGTCAAGAGGGGATTCAGTTAGAAAAACCTGTAGAGGTAGATATTATCTCTTTTTTAAAAAACAAATCTAATGATTTTTACTTAATTGCTGTAAATGAAGGAAAAAAATTAAATATAGATTTTCAACCAAATGGATTTATGGCAATGATGCAAGTAGGTTTATTAAATCAAATTGTACAAAATTTTTTACAAAATGCTTTAAAGTTCACCCCAACAGATTCAACTGTTTTGATAAAAAGTTCTCAGGATAATTTTGGATTACTTATAGAGGTTATTGATGAGGGAATCGGTATTGATGAGAGCATAGATTTTTTTGCACCGTTTCAAAGACAGGGAGATAAGAGTGGTGTTGGGCTTGGTTTATTTTTAGCAAAAAGTGCAGCTGATGCACTAGGAGCAAAAATATCAATTAAAAATAGAACTGATGGTATAGTAGGAACAAGGGCAACTTTGCAAATTAGTTCTAAATTATCATGTATTATTGCCAGCAAAAGATAAACTAAAGCTTACTTTTGATATAAATCCAATAGATTAAATTAAATAAGGTTTTTTAAATGGCTCTGTTGATAAATGATGAGTGTATAGCATGTGATGCTTGTAGAGAAGAATGTCCAACAACTGCTATTGAAGAGGGTGACCCAATTTACTACATTGATCCAGATAGATGTGTTGAATGTATAACGGTTTATGATGAACCAGCGTGTATCTCTGTATGTCCTGTTGATTGTATTGTTTTAGATAAAGATAATGTTGAGTCTATAACTGAACTTCAATTTAAATATAAAAATATATTAAAAGAAGAAGAAGAAGTATAAATTGTCCAAGCGAACAGCAATTATAGATATTGGTTCTAATTCACTCAGAATGGTCATCTATGAGAAAACTAGTCGCTTTGCGTTTCATATAATTTATGAATCAAAATCAAAAGTTCGTCTTAGCCAAAATGCTTACCAAAATGGCAACAACCTCCAAGTTGATGCTATGGATAGAGCATTTTATACTCTTTATGATTTTGTAAACATAATATCTTCGTTTAATGCACGAAAAACATTATGTATAGCAACCTCTGCACTTCGTGATGCTCCAAATAAAAAAGAGTTTTTAGATAGAATATACACAAAACTAAAACTCAAAATAAAAATAATTGATGGTCAAAGAGAAGCATATCTAGGTGGAATAGCTTGTGCAAACCTATTGCCCCCACAGGAGAATGCTTTAAGTATTGATATAGGTGGTGGTTCAACAGAATTTGCTTTTATAGATAACAAAAATATTAAACAAACAATCTCATTAAACCTTGGAGCACTTAGATTAAAGGAACTATTTTTTGATAAAGATGATATTAAAGGTGCTAAAAAATATATAGATGATAAGCTTTATGAATTAGATAACATTCATACAAAAAAACTTATTGGAATTGGTGGTACTTCTAGAGCATTATCTACATCTATAATGAAACAAATTAATTTCCCTCTTAAAAAACTTCATGCTTTTGAATATAATGCAAAAAGTTATAAAAACTTAATAGAAAATATCTTAGAAGCTAATGATGATGAATTAAAAAACTTATATATTAAAGAAAATAGATACGATATTATTAAACCTGGCGCTTTAATATTTCAAAGAGTTATGAAAAAACTATCCATTGAAATAATAGCTACAAGTGGGGTAGGAGTTCGAGAAGGAGTTTATTTGAGTGATTTGTTGCGTAGCTCAAAAGATAAGTTTCCTGTTAATTATAACACCTCTGTTAGAAATATTTTAGACCTGCATGTAAGAGATAGAGAATATGCAAATAATTTAAACAAATTAGTAAAAAATATTTTTGACTTACTTAAAGATGAATTTAGTTTAGATGAGAGATATAGAGATGATTTAGCTATTAGTGCAAAACTATACCCATCAGGTGGCAATATCCATCAATACGCTCAAAATAGGCATAGTTATTATTTAGTTCAAAGTGAATTAGAATATGGAATTACACAAAAACAGATGCTTCTAATATCTACGCTTTTAAGATATGCTAAAAGAAAATTACCATCAATGGCTCATGTTGAGAAATATAAGGTGCTGTTGCCTGATTTAAACACTTTAAATACATTAAGTTATATATTAACCCTTAGTATATACTTACTAAATCATAGACCTAGAAATATTGATTTTGAGTGTTATATAAAAGATAGAAATCTTATGATTAAATCAAATAGAGAGATGTTCCTTTGCAAAGAAGATTTAAAAAATTTAAAAGCACCATCACATCTTTTAGATAAAGATTTTAAAATAATATTTAAATAGAAATTTTTTGGGTTAAAACCTTTGTCCCATAATATATATAATATAAAGAGTAATTTAACAATAATGCACAAATTCATTTGAAGAATTTAAATTGGAAAAGATATAACAAAACATCAAACGTTAGATGCCAAAGGAGTTAATATTGTTAAAAAAACTAAACATAATAATTTACTTTCTACAGACATATTAAAAAATGGTCATATTGCCAATAAAAGACCATGGAGCATAAAATATGCACTTGCTATACTTTTGATAACATCACTTTAATGGTTTTACTTACACAATTAGTAATGATGGTCTAAATTTTAGAACATTACTTAGTATGACAATTTTTTGTATTTTTGTATTTGCTATATTTAAGGGAAGTGTTCTAGCAAGGAATATTTTTTTCATCATCTCTTTACCTATTATTTTAATTATTGCTATTGGATCAGTTAGTGTGTTAGCAAAGCTAACATCTGGTACTTATAACTTAATTGAAACCATACTCTATGGTATCATAATTATCATTCCTTATATCCTACTTTTTATGAGACCTTCACAAAAGTGGTTTTTGGAAATTAATGGTACTGATATTAAGAAAAAGGTATTTATATTCTCTTGGAATTTTCAACTTACTTTAATTGTATTATCAATAAGTATTGGTGTCATTATAATGATACTTATGTATCATTTATTGATATTGGAAAGCTAATGCAAGAGAAATATATTAATGAAAAATTTCAGATAATGGCTATAATTACAAAGCTTATCACTAGCCTATTTTTTAGTTCACTTATAGTATTATTACCATTTGGTACAATTATAGGGTATTGGAAAAAAACAAATTTATTTGTATTGACACGTCTAATTACAATAGGTGTTATTTTACCATCAATAGTATTTATTCCAGGACCCACTTTAATATTGATGAGCTCTTTTTTCTTAATAAAGATTATTATTACAACTTTAATAACATATTTTTCTGTATCTTTGGGTATAAGAATTTATACTTATTTTGAAAAAAAATATTGAAGGAAAAAATTGAGATGTGTAATCACTAAGCACTACATATTTAAGGAGCCCTTTGATTGTTGGTGTAGTGCTTTTGTCCTAAGTCAGGAAGATTTAAAAAATTTAAAAGCACCATCACATCTTTTAGATTGGGTTAAAACCTTTGTCCCATAGTAAATTCAAATGATGATGTTTTATCTCCATCTTGTTTATTTAAAGGTTGTGCAAACATAAGCTGAATTGGTCCAACAGGAGAAAACCATTCTAATCCAGCTCCAT
>Ga0256834_1002906_pt1 | contig 10525 bp, 7 predicted proteins | sample 4281140metaG_FD_190536 | JGI IMG/M metagenome (GOLD analysis project Ga0256834, IMG submission 190536) | Hydrothermal vent microbial communities from East Pacific Rise, Pacific Ocean - 4281-140 | ecosystem: Environmental > Aquatic > Marine > Hydrothermal vents | place: Pacific Ocean: East Pacific... | reverse complement strand
CTTTAATGGCACCGATACCATTACCTATACGGTGACAGATGGAACACTGACCGATACAGCTACGGTCACCGTTACTGTAACTGCGGTTAATGATGCGCCAATCGGTGTTGACGATACAGCCACAACCTTAGAAGACACCACGGTATCCAACATTGATGTGCTCGGTAACGACACTGATATCGATGGCGATACGCTATCAATCTCAGGTGTGCCGACAGCTGCCAATGGTACGGTAAGTGTGAACGGTGATGGTAGTCTTAACTACACCCCAAATGCTGACTTTAATGGCACCGACACGATTACCTACACGGTGACAGACGGTACGCTGACTGATACAGCTACGGTGACGGTTACTGTGACTGCGGTTAACGATGCGCCAATTGGTGTTGACGATACAGCCACAACCTTAGAAGACACCACGGTATCCAACATTGATGTGCTCGGTAACGATACTGATGTCGACGGCGATACGCTGTCAATCTCAGGTGTGCCGACGGCTGCCAATGGGTCGATTACGGTCAATGGTGATGGCAGTCTTAACTACACCCCGAACGCTGACTTTAACGGCACCGATACCATTACCTATACGGTGACAGATGGAACACTGACCGATACAGCTACGGTCACCGTTACTGTAACTGCGGTTAATGATGCGCCAATCGGTGTTGACGATACAGCCACAACCCTAGAAGACACCACGGTGTCAAACATTGATGTGCTCGGTAACGACACCGATGTAGATGGCGATACGCTATCAATCTCGGGTGTGCCAACGGCTGCGAACGGTACTGTTACCGTCAATGGTGATGGCAGTCTTAACTACACCCCGAACGCCAACTTTAATGGCACCGACACGATTACCTATACGGTGACTGACGGAACACTGACCGATACAGCTACCGTGACGGTTACTGTGACTGCGGTTAATGATGCCCCTGTTGCAAACAGTGATACAGCTTCAACCTTAGAAGACACCACGGTGTCCAACATTGATGTGCTGGGTAACGACACCGATGTCGATGGCGACACGCTAAGCGTGGTTGGTGGCGCTAGCGCCCCGACGGCTGCGAACGGTACGGTAAGTGTGAACGGTGACGGCTCGTTGAACTACACCCCGAACGCCAACTTCAATGGCACCGATACCATCACCTATACGGTGACCGATGGAACACTCACAGATACAGCCACAGTTACCGTCACTGTGACTGCTGGTATCAACAACGATACTTACTTTGAAGACACTCGTCATACTCCTGAGACATTTAGCCCGACAGAGGCTTTTGATCCTTTAGGTGATAGTCTTCAGAACAGGGATCATTCATCACATGTTGTGGAAACTGTGAAACAAATTGGTGACCTAGGAAATCTTTCCCAGTTTATAGGCACTGATGGAATTATCCTTGACTCTGTAAATAGGGTCGAAGATCTTGGTGGCATTGGCTCCAACGGTGCTGGTGGTGGTTTTGTTGCCCATGCGATCGAACGATTAGAGTTGCTTCAAATATTTGAGGGCTTGTTTGAAAAAGGAATATTTGAAGGCCAAGAGGTTGCGCCTCAAGACTATGTTGGTTCTTCAATTCGCTGGACGTTTGCACCATCACATGGTCATGGCCAACAGGCAGGCCTTGAAATATCCAACATCACCGATGGCAAAACAACTATTCTCAAAGTCTCTGAGTTAGACAAAGACCTTCAAGGTGTTTCAGATACGCAGATAAGCTTAACTCAAGCTGACGGCCAAGCATTACCACAATGGATGGAGAGGGTAGGTGATGGTCTTTTCAAAGGCGACATGCCAGGAGATGTTGAGGAACTTGCCTTAAAAGTACGGGCTTTACTCACAAATGGAGAATTTAACACATACTATATAACGGTTAGTTCTGGTGATGCATCTATCATTGACAATACGCAACAAAACGTTTTTGCACCTGATGCAGCTTTGTTTTCTGAGCAACTATCAGATACGATAAGAACGACAGATCAAGAGTTTATTAACCTTGTTGATGCATTGTCTAAATCTTAACAACCCAAAGTAGTGATTTTATCTGCGTACGCATGTGGAAAAGTCGGTTCTTTGTATACGCTGACACTATGAGTGTGTAAGCTTTTTGCCACTCGCCAAGTCGATTAGAATCGGGTAGTGGGTATACGTTTGTGAGTGTTTGAGTTGCGTTTCAGTAAAATTAGTCCGTTTTGTAACCAGTTTTGGGGGCATTTTTCGTGTGATGAAAAATGTTGTACAGGTATGTTCGATTGCACTCGTTTTAGCGGGATGCACAGTCGCGCCTGAAAAAGCAACAAAACAGGATATTTCAACCTATTCTTTAGATAAAATTCGACGTGTAACCTTAAATCAAGAGCCAGTAACGGGCCCAATTGATTTGTATCAGGCAATGGCGCGCGCGCTTAAATACAATTTAGACACTAAGGTTGAGTTAAAAGAAAAAGCCCTGCGAATTCGTAGCTTAGATCTAGCCAACTATAAGTTGTTGCCAGATTTTGTGTCAAACTCTGGGTACTCTGGACGAAGCAATTATTCAGGCGGACAAAGCCAGTTAATTACTGGTAAGAAAAACCAATTTTTTCAAACGAAAAAAGATCTTGGCGCAACCAGCGTCAACAATTCCACATCATCTGAGCGAAACGTATTTTCTCAAGACATCACCTTTACATGGCATATCCTAGATTTTGGTTTGTCGTATGTGCGCGCAAAGCAAACCGCCAATGAAGTGTTGATTGCTGAACAAATTAAACGAAAAGTTGTAAATTCTACAATCGAAGCGGTTCGCTCGGCGTACTGGCGTGCAATTAGCAGCCAAAGGCTATTGAAAAAATTACGCTGGCTCGAAGGGCGTGTATCTCGCGCTTTGGGTGAAACCCGTGCGCTTTATAAATTAGGCAAAACATCGCCCATAACCGCTTTAACGTTCGAACGTGAATTGGTTGGCATTAAACGCGAAATTCAAAAGCTGGAAGGTGGCTTAAAAAATGCCAAGTTTCAACTTGCCGCATTGATGAACATTCCACCAAACCAACGCTACCGTTTGGTTCAACCAAGAAGGCATCTTCGAGACTTGAGCATTCCTGTACCAGCGAAATCCATGGTTGGTGTTGCAATGCGTAACCGTCCTGAAGTGCTCGAATTATTGTATAAATCGCGGATCAATCAAGACGAAACAACTGCTGCATTGTTAGAGTTGCTACCAGGCGTTCAGCTTTATGCAGGCACTAGTTTTGATAGCAATGATTTCTTGTTCAACAATAACTGGTTATCTTGGGGTGCAAAAGCCAGTTGGAATATTATTCGTTTGTTCCAATACCCAGCACGAAAGTCCATCATTGATGGCAAAGACAATTTGTTGGATGCACGAGCTTTATCGTTAACAATGGCAATCATGTTAGAAGTGCACGTGAGCCGCGCCCGTTATCTTCATGCGCGCAGAGAATTCTCGACAGCTAATGAATATTATGGTGTGCAGCGCCGGTTACTTTCTCAGATACGAGTAGAAGCAAAGGTCAATCGTGTAAGTCAGCAAACTCGCTTGCGTGAAGAAATGAATACACTTGTTGCAGAAGTCAAACGTGATATTGCGTATGCAAGTGTCCAAAACGCTTATGCTAATGTTTTTGCATCGTTGGGCTTAGACCCTCATTGGTCAAGTTTTGATGAAAAAGCCAGCGTAAAATCTCTAGCAGCATCACTTCGGCGCTTGTGGTTAGAGCGGGGCGATCACAATGCAGGCATAAGGCTGGTTCGTAGCAACTAGAGCATTTCATGTTTTGTTTGAATCACAAACAGGACATGAAACGCCGTAGTTTCAATCACTTAAAATAGGTCGTTCTAGGTCAATGAAAACATGAATGACTCTAAGAGTAATACACTTAACCAGTAGTATTCATGCCAAACACCAATTCAAATCAAACGCTAAACTCAACTGAACAGCGCGGAGTTTAGCTATTTGCGGACAAAATTTGCGCAAGGTTAACGCTTCTTAAACTGAAATGATGACAGTGTAAGGCTGAATTTATTTTGTGAAAGAAGCCGCATATGGCCGTTTTATCTAAAAACTTAGTTGCCGCATTTATCGTCGGCTCTTTCAGTACGTTTGCTGGATTAACCGCAATCCCCATTGCAACGGCGCAAGATGCCGCTCAATTGCCAATTAGGGGCGTTGTACGTGCAGTAAATACCGCTGCGATTAGCACAAGCCTTGTTGTACCGATAAAAACACTGCCATTTCGCGAAGGTCAGTCTTTTAAAAAAGGTGATTTGTTGGTGAGCTTTAAATGCGAACACCTTGTGGCCGAACGCAGTACGTTACTTGCAGAGCGTAAAATTCAATCTTTGACTTATCAAAACAATAAAACATTGCTCAAGCATCGCGCTATCGGTGAATTTGATGTGCAAATTTCAAAGGCTAAAGTCACCAAGGCTGATGCCGAAATCAAACGCTTAGATGTTCGTATTGACCAATGTAAAGTCATGGCACCGTTTAGCGGTAAGGTTGAAGAAACCTTGGTTCGTCAATATGAAACGCCAAAATCTGGCGTGCCTTTTATTAAAATCATCGAAACAGGCGCGCATGAAATTGAATTGATTGTACCTTCGAAATGGCTTGCTTGGCTAAAGGTTGGCGCAAAGTTTAACTTTTTGATTGATGAAACGGGCAAAAGCTTTAGTGGCATTGTTAGCCGATTAGGGGCTGCCGTGGATCCCGTTAGCCAAACCGTTGAAGTCAAAGGAAAGCTATCAAATGCTGATAGCAGTGTTCTGGTCGGTATGAGTGGCTCTGGTCAATTTGACCAGCCAGGAAGTTGAAATAATGGCCATAAACAATCCCCAACTAACGACACCAAACGATCAAACCCGTGTGAAGGTCATTCGGCCCGATTTATCTAAAGTACAAGAGGCGCTCAAGGCCAAGAAGCCCGCTCTTAAAGCTGTTGATGACAGTGGTAAAGCAGCGTTAATGGCTTTGCTCAAGGTGGAAGCTGAAGCAAGAAATTCGCAAACAGAAGCAGAACTTATTTTCTTAGCAGCCAATGAAATGCGCAAGCTAACGCGATCACGGCAGGTTTTCGTTCTACGGCAGAAATCAAGACGCTCATTGTCAGTTGAAGGCATCTCGAGTTTAGATAGTGTTGACAAAAATTCACCATTGGTTCGGTGGGTGGAAAAGATGGCAACGCAGCTTAAAAAGCAAACGGACCTGAGCGCCCAGCGAGAGTTTACTTTGCCTGCCTATTGCGAGCAAAGCGATGAAGAAACCGCGAGCTATCCCTTTAAGGAGTTTGCATGGATCCCGTTCAAATTAAAAGATGATACTGTTTTTGGTGGGGTGTTATTAGCGCGCGAAATTCCTTGGGGAAACTCTGACCTCGTGATCGCGAACCGTTTGGCGGCAACATTTGCCCATGCATGGGCCGCTATTTCAGGCAATCAACGTTTACGCTCTAAGGGACAAACCCGCAAAATGCTGGTTGGTGCCGCGATGGCTTGCATCGCATTTATTATGATGATCCCTGTACCTATTGCAGCGCTTGCACCTGCTGAAATTGTGCCCGCAAATCCGTTCGTCGTGACCGCACCAATTGATGGGGTGATCGACAAAGTGTTGGTAAAGGCAAATACGATGGTGGTAAAGGGCCAGCCATTATTGAAATTTGTTGATGTATCTTTGCGCAATAGGCGCGAAATTTCTGACCGAGAAGCGGTCGTCGCCCGCGCCCAGCTCAAACGGCTTTCTCAAGCCGCATTTGTTGACCCAGAGGCAAAACGTGAATTACGCACGGCAATGTCTGAGTTAGAGCTAAAGCTTGCAGAAAGTAAATTTGCCAGCGAACTATTGGCAAAGACAATTGTGAAAGCTCAAATCAAAGGCCTTGTTGTCTTCAAAGATAAAAATGAGTGGGTTGGCCGTCCCGTTTCTACGGGTGAACGCATTATGGAAATTGCGAATCCAAATAAAATTCAAATAAAAATTGAGCTGGCTATCGATGATGCAATCGTGGTTGCCAAGGGAGCCCGGGTAAAAGTCTATTTGGATTCAGATCCTTTACACCCCGTTATTGCAAAAGTTATTCGTGCTGCACATGAAGCACGTAAAACTGCGTCAGACGTTTTGGCATACGAAATCATCGCCGAACTCGAAACTAAACTTGCTCATCCACCGCGCTTAGGCGTTCGTGGAACTGCACAAGTTTTTGGTGAGCAAGCGCCAATGTTCTTTTATCTTTTCCGTCGTCCACTGTCTGCATTACGTCAAAATCTAGGTCTATAATGGACCAACAACAGTCCAATAAGCTTGAACAGGCAGAACCACTTTTGGGTGCTATTCGTGAAGAATTGCAACTCCTAAAGGGCGCACCAACGATCACGGGCAAGCCAACTTGGGTGATTTTTGATCCCGTTCAGCATCGCTATTTTGAAATTGATTTTGAAGTATTTGAAACCCTAACATTGTGGAACCGTTTCGATAATGCAGTGGATCTGATTAACGCCGCAATGGCAGAACAGGGCAGGGCATTATCCCGCGCTTCGGTCATGGCTATCAGTCATTTTATCCATACCAACAACCTTTCGATTGAGCCCGAAGGGGGAGAATGGCGGCGGTTTAATGATCGGCTAGAAGCCAAACGTGTGTCGCCATTTTCTTGGTTGTTGCACAATTATTTGTTTGTCAGGTTTCCACTTGTGCGCCCAAGTGCATTCCTTAAATCAACTTTTCCATACGTATCGTTTTTGTTTACCCAAACAATGCTGTGGATCATGATTGCAATTGCAATTTCGGGGTTGTACTTGGTCTCGCGCCAATGGGATGAATTTACCTCAACGTTCTCGAACTTTTTTTCGTTTGAGGGAGCCATCACTTACGCCGTTGCATTGTTTTTTATCAAAATTTTGCACGAGTTAGGCCACGCTTATATGGCTGTAAGGTTTGGCTGCCGCGTCCCGACAATGGGCATTGCCTTTATGATGATGTTTCCAGTGCTTTATACCGATGTGACCGATGCTTGGAAGCTGCGCTCGCGCCGCCAGCGGTTACTGATTGGCGGGGCAGGGCTGTTGGTTGAACTCTCATTGGCATCCATAGCCACTTTTTCATGGGCCTTCTTGCCAGAGGGTGGTTTGAAAAGCATTGCCTTTGTTGTCGCAACAATCAGTTGGACGTTAAGCATTGCCATCAACTTAAATCCACTTATGCGGTTTGACGGTTATTATCTGCTGTCTGATGCCCTTGGTGTTGGTAATCTCCAAACCCGCAGCTTTGCCTTTGGTCGCTGGAAAATGCGTGAGTGGTTATTTGGCTTAAAAGCCAAGCCACCAGAGCTTTTACCACCAAAAATGACCAGCATTTTATCTTACTATGCTTGGGCAATTTGGATCTATCGGTTCTTCCTGTTTTTGGGGATTGCCTTATTGGTTTACACCTTCGCATTCAAAGCCCTGGGCGTATTTTTATTTGTCGTCGAAATTTTCTGGTTCATCATTCGCCCCATATGGTCCGAAATAAAGGAGTGGCCAGCCATGGCTAAGCAAATTTTCCAACGTCCACGTATTTATATCTCGTGCTTCATTGCAGGCGGGCTTGGAGCATTGATTATTCTGCCAGTTTCTGGCCGTGTAGATGTGCCCGCCATTATCGAGCCTGTTCATTATGAACGCCTTTTCCCTGGGCAAGCGGCAAAACTGGTTGAGTTGAAAATAGCAAACGGCCAGCACGTTGAAAAAGGTGATGTGCTGTTTCAACTTGAAGCGCCTCAGCTAGATCAGCAAATGGCGTTGAACAATATAAAAATTTCCCGCGCCTTAGCAAGGTTATCGCGGGCAACGGCAGATCGCCTAGATAAATCCAGCCTGATACCTTTACGCCAACAATTAGCAGCGCTTTATTCAAAACAACGCGGTTACCAAAAAGAACAAATCCGTCTTAAAGTGCGCGCACCGTTTGCAGGTGTGGTGAAAGATTTCAATAGTAAATTGCACACGGGCCGTTGGCTCACAGCAACTGAACATTTGGCCACCATCGTCGCTGACGGAGATTATATTGCCAAAGGTTATGTGAGTGAGCGTGATCTTTGGCGAATAAAACCTGGCGATAGTGGGAAGTTTATTCCTGATGATTTCCTGGTCAGCACCGCAAAAGTTTCAATTACTGAAATTTCGCTGGCCAGTTCGTCCACGGTGGATTTAAAACCATTATCATCGACTTATGGCGGAAAAGTCTCGACGCGAAAAAGTGATGGTGGCGCACTGGTTCCTGTTGGTGCGACCTATCAAATGACCATGGTGTTTGATGGTTCGCCAGATGATATATCAAAAGTTTCGCGCGGGATTGTCCAAGTTCAAGGCGTACCAGAAAGCATCGCATCGCGCATTTGGCGCCAAGTTCTTCAAGTGCTGGTCCGCGAAAGTGGGGCATAGATTAGCCCTAAAAATTGATTGAGAACTTCTTGTTTTCGCCGCAATCCTTTGTGATGAAGCACCATGAAAGTTATCGGTAAGGATCAAAAAAATCCTTCTCGACTTGAGCAAGGGGAATTTATTCGTGATCCAACCTAACAAACTATCATTCATCGTATTGTCTTCATTGTTAGCGGTAACCGCCTGCACGACAAATCCTTACACAGGTAAAACAGAGCTTTCAAAGGCCGTTGTTGGTGGTGTCATCGGCTCGGCTGTTGGGGCAGGGGTTGGTGCTATTATTGGCGAGACAACCAGTGCTAAAACCCGCACCACAGCTTTGATCGGCGCGGGCATTGGCGCGCTCACTGGGACGGGCATTGGCGTTTATATGGATAGCCAAGAAGCAAAGCTGCGCTCTCGCTTGCAAGCTTCTGGCGTGAGCGTCACTCGAAATGGCCAGTATATTATTTTAAACATGCCAAGCAACGTGACGTTTGACACAGGAAAATCTGACATTAAGCCGCAATTTTACGAAGTGCTTAATTCTGTTGCGATTGTGCTGGCAGAATATAATCGCACCATCGTTGATGTGGATGGACATACTGACAATGTTGGGTCTGATGCATCCAACCTTGATTTGTCTCGCCGCCGTGCCCGCTCGGTCGCGGAGTATTTAGCCAGCCGCAAAGTTGATCCACGCAGGTTATCAATGCAAGGGTTTGGTGAAAGCCGCCCGGTCGCGCAAAATCAAACAGATCAGGGCCGCCGCCAAAACCGCCGCGTTGAGATTCGTATCGCGCCAATAACAGCGGGCTAAATAAAGTTGCAGTTTGTGACAATATCACCTGCTGCAAGTATTTGAAAAACCTGCTACCCAAAGCGCTGAACACATATTCAGCGCTTTTTATTTGGAGTATAATTGATGGGCTTTTTGACAGATCGTTTTTGGTGGTTGCCGTTTGGAAGCGTACCTGAAGTAACAGCTAAGGAATTACAAGTAGAACTCGCCAAAACCCGCAATCGGCCCAATTTGCTCGATGTTCGCACCATGGGCGAGTGGAAGCAATGTGCCATTAAAAATTCAGCGCTGTTACCCGTTAGTCTTTTGTCGCGCCAAGTTGATACGTTGCAGTTTGATAAAGACGAACCCATCGTCGCCATTTGCCGCTCTGCAACCCGTTCAATCGGTGCGGTGCGCTTGCTCAAAGCCGCTGGCTATACAAACGTGCGCCAACTCCAAGGCGGCATAATGGCGTGGCAGAAACTGAACTACCCAACGATCATTCCAAAAGATTAAGGTTGTTAATTGGCTTAACCCACCAATAATTCATCAGGGTGTTGCCAACCCTTTAGCTGCTTAATTCGCTCAAGCCATGCGGCCACGAGAGGCCATTCGGAGATGTCCATGTCGGCATCTGTGAGCCAATAAAGATATCCAGCCAATGAGCAGTCGACGATTGTTGGAGTATCGCCAAGAGCGAACCTTTTCGTTTTGTCTAGTTGCTGACTTAAAATGCCTAAGTCATCTACAAGACGGTTCTGCAACCATGCGGCAACGGCTGGTTCATGTGTATCTTTGAATTTTAATTCAAACCGTAAATTGGGCAGAGATGAACCAAGGCGACTTTGCTCCCACATCAACCATTCATAGATTTGAGTTGTTTTTGTCTCATCTAACATTAAGCCAAGCTGTTGAGTTAATTGCAATAAGATGGCATTTGATTGAACAAATGGTTCTCCATCAATCAATAATAACGGCACCTCATCATAGCGTGTATTCTTGCGGAAATAGTCTGGTCGTTGAGGCCTTGGGATAGAAAGAGAAATCTCTTCGTACTCATAAGGCGTATTTGTCAACGCCAGACACAATGCTACTTTATAAGAATGCCCGCTAAACCGATTGCCGAATAATTTAATCGAAGGCATAAACTCACCCCGTAAATTTCGTTCGCATCGTCACTAATTCCTCAGAAGCTGTCGGGTGCACGGCCATGGTGGCATCAAAGTCTGCTTTGGTTGCGCCCATTTTAATCGAGATGCCGAGCAGTTGAGCCATTTCGCCACTGTCTGGACCCATGATATGACAGCCAACAACCACATCGGTTTTACCATCGACAA
>Ga0256834_1002905_pt1 | contig 10526 bp, 10 predicted proteins | sample 4281140metaG_FD_190536 | JGI IMG/M metagenome (GOLD analysis project Ga0256834, IMG submission 190536) | Hydrothermal vent microbial communities from East Pacific Rise, Pacific Ocean - 4281-140 | ecosystem: Environmental > Aquatic > Marine > Hydrothermal vents | place: Pacific Ocean: East... | reverse complement strand
ATGACCTTCAGCGGATAACCTTTGAAGAGTTCCATGGCCACCGGATAATCTGTTCCGGGACCACTTCGTACGTTAACATTGTCTTTTTTGACACTCACTGTCTCTGCGCAGAGCAGGGAGGGTGTAAGGATGAGACTAAAAATCAGAACTGCAGCCTTAAGGGTTGGGGAAGAGAAATTCATAGTAATCCTGATAGCTAATAATGGATGTTGAAATTACCTGTATACGCTCTAATGATAATATGTATACTAAAAAAAAAATCATAGTACCACTGCTTTTTGACTGGAACTGAGATGATTTTAAACTTTAGCTTTGGCCACAGGCGTGATACAAAAAAGATACTGACAAGGAAGCGCCGACTTACTTAGCATGGGCGTGATTTCATTAATCTCTGCGAGGATGTTCTCTCAATGAAGTTGTTTTCTGCCGGCAAAACGGCTGTCATCATCATTATTGTCATATTCATCTCTCTGACACTTCCGCTGCCGCAGACAGTAGAGGCTGAATCATATATGTCCATGGCCCGGAAATATTATTACGGCGATGGTACTCCGAAGAACATGGAGAAAGCCCTTGGCCTTTATCTGAAGGCTGCCGAGTCGGGAAATGTTGATGCCATGTTTATTGCCGGTGGCATGTATATGCGGGGACTGGGGACAAAGGTGAACCGGGCAGAGGCCTTCAAGTGGCTCTATAATGCAGCAATTAACGGCCGCAGCTCAAAAGAGTCGGAGCGAATTCTTGCTGAGTTTTTCATCACCGGACAAAATGCGCCGCAAAACTATGATGAAGCGCTTCGCTGGTATGAAAAGGCAGCCAAACGAGGCGACCTTGAGGCTCAGAGTGAACTGGGCTTTTTCTATTTTACCGGAAACCTGGTTGAAAAGGATTACGTCAAGGCTAGAAACTGGTTTGAAATGGCAGCCAGAAACGGCTATCCCATGGCACAGTACAACATGGGGATTCTCTGGTACACCGGCAATGGTGTGGAGACCGTTGATATGGTCAAGGCCTATGCCTGGTTCAGCCTTGCCGCAGCAAACGGCAACAGCAGTGGCGAGGTAGCCAGGCGTTTTCTTGAGACAAGGCTTTCCAGGGAAGAGCGGATTGCCGCCCAGAAGCTGTCAAAAGATCTGTATATGGAGATCAAACGCCTGAAGAGGTGAGGGGTGGCTTTTGGAGGAAACCCTGGTGAAATCCCTTACTGTCAGTTGGAAAACATTTGTCACGGATTGATGAGGGTATCGGCGATGGGAAGGAGAAGCGAGAAAGTGGTTCGCTTTCCGGGGCCATTCTCCGCCCATATTTTTCCATTATGATCCAGGACTATCTGCCTTGATATGGCAAGGCCGAGTCCTGTGCTTCCGGCACCTGTGTCGGTGGCAGAAGACTGAATGAACTTTTCAAAAATCACAGCCAGCTCATCTTCGGGAATCATGACTCCCACATTGGAAACGCTCAGTTTCTGCCACTTTTTACCTTCATTGTCTCTGGTTTCCTGACACCTGATAACTATTTCAGTATTTTCATTGCTGAACTTCACTGCGTTAAAGAGGAGATTTCGTAAAACCTGCGAAATCTTCTCATGGTCGCAGTAGGTCAGGACATTGTCGGCTGTGCACTGTACGGAAAACCTGAGATTCTTTTCATCGGCATTGGGGGTGAATTCGGTTATTATCTGGTAAATACGCGGGAGCAGGTCGTTCCGGTTCATGGTATAGCGCATCATTCCCACTTCAAGTTTTGAGAAATCCAGCACATTGTTAAGCATCCGCATGAGTCGTACTCCCGATTCCCGGATGATCATAAAATATTCATTCAGCTTCTCACGCGATATGGTGTCGGAACGTTTGATACCGAGTCTGGCGTATCCGAGAATACCGTGCATGGGAGTACGCAGTTCATGGGACATGTTTGCCAGGAATTCGGATTTTGCACGGTTTGCTGCAATGGTTGCCTCCATTGCCTCCACCTGGAGGGTGATGTCTCGCACAGTGGCAATAATGATATAATCATCCCCCCACAGGCTTTTTCTGAGATTGACCTGTACGGTGGTAATGGACTCCCTGTCCCCGGTTCGAGTCAGCCAGTTGAACTCCTGATCTTTTCCATTCAATGCATTCTGCCAGATTTCCGGGAGGTTGATGTCACTGTTCATACGTGATTTGAAACAGTGGTTGATGTCAAAGCGCAGCGCTTCGGCCCTGGTTATTGAAAACATTTTCAGAATGGTTTCATTGATGTCGATAACCATGCCGTCAAGGGCAAATATGAATATCCCATCATGGGCCGAGTTATAGATATCTTCGAGTTTCTTGCGGCTGATGGCTATCTTCTGGGCAGTCTTTTTGTGATCTGCAATTTCATCGGTGAGTTTGGTGTTGAGCTTGCTGAGTTCAAGGGCATTTTTTTTGATCATAAAGGTGTTGATGATGGAAACCCAGAACTGCTTGTTCCACAGCTTGGCCTGCACAAGGTGGAAGATGAGAAAAAAGCTGATTGCCACCCCAATGGGTATTGTGACACTGTTACCAATATAAAATTCAGCCATGATGGAAGGCAGCAGGATGATCAGCAGATAGGAATAGGAAAGAAGCTTCCAGATACAGTAACTGGCCATGGACCCGCCACTGATGCCCGCAAGAAGAATGATGATCAGGGTAATGGAGAGTGAGTCATGGTAAAAGAGGATGGCGCTTGCTGCAAAACATCCCCAGACAACGGCAACAAAGAGATTTGACCAGAAAAAAACGGGAATCCAGATATGTGTTTCATGCTGGATGTTTTTTGAAAGTGAGATGATGGCTGCTCCGCGAAACAGCATGGAGATGAGGAGGATGGCCCCGAGAAAATAATATAGAATGGTGTGCTGCGAAGTATAATCCGTTGCAAACCCGCCGAGAAGATAGGCGACGGGAACAATGAAAACTCCGGCAATATTACGATTCTTCAGGTCAATGGTGGCCTGGGTGGTTATTGCTGAAATCTCTTCATCGTTAAAGTCTTTGCTGAGGGTTTGCCTGTGTCGTTCCAGCTCGTATTCAAAAAACATGGTGGTCTCTGGTAAAAGTCCTGGGAATTACTGCCGTTGTCAGCAGTCTGTTGCCCAAAGGTCTGGGTCACCTGGAGCTACTGTCTCCGGCAGGATTCGCAGGAAGGGAAAAGGTGAATGTTGACCCTTTTCCCGGTGTGCTTTCCACGCTGAGCTCTCCATGGTGAAGAAGGATTATTTCCTTGCTGATGGCAAGGCTGAGCGCAGTACCCTTGGTGTGATTGTCGATGTGATGTGAATAGAATTCATCAAAAATATTTTCGGTTATATCGGGTGCGATGCCCACGCCGTGATCTTTGACAGAGAGAATTGCATGGCTGTCATTCACTGTGGCTGTGAGATGGATATCCATCTCATTTGAAGAGAATTTGATTCCATTCTCAACCACTGCACAGAAGGCTTCGTTGAAGAGTTTCCAGTCCACATTCAGGCTGAAGTCCTCTGGGCAGTTCATGGTCATTTTCAGTTGAGGGCCATGTGCTGATTGAGTGGTGTTGATAATGTTTTCCAGATATTTTTGTACTGATTTCCGGCTCCTGCTGAGTTGCCTGTTGTTTCTGAGGCTTGAGAGCAGGAGGATTTTGCGTACCAGATCGTGAATACGCTCTCCTGACATCTTGATGAGTTTTGCATATTCGGCGACTTTCTCTGAGATGGATGGTGTGTCGAGGATAAGCTGACTGCCAAGCAGGATGCCGTTCAAGGGGGTCTTGGTCTCGTGGGAGAAAAGCTGTAGAATAGCTGTTTTCAGTTCGTCGATTTCTTCAGTTTTTTTCAGTTTTGAAAATACTTTCAGCTTTGCAAGGAGTTCATCATCAACAAAGGGTTTGGTGATATAGTCATCGGCACCAGCATCGTATCCTTCCAGTCGCTCCTCTATCATGGCCTTGCCACTGACCATGAGAACCTTGGCGAATTTATGTTTTTTATCAGCCTTAATAGCCTTGCAGACTTCGTATCCATTGAGTCCCGGCATCATTATATCCAGGATGACAATGTCAGGATTATAGGAATTCATCAGGCTGAGAGCATCCTTGCCGTTGGTGCTGGACATGTATTGAAACTCTTTTTCATACTCGAGAATTTCTTCAATGAGCTTGACATTAATAGGCTCATCATCAACAATGAGAACTTTGATAGCCATTATAAAGGCCCTCTGGAGAGTGGTTTGATCAGGGAGAGGACCTGCTTTTCGCGGCCTCTTTTTTTCTGTTGGTATCACTGTATCTTATTGGTAATCATCCGGAATGTAAATTTTTTTAATTTCCCGGAAGAGTTTTCAGTCAGACTGCTGTCTTGCATTCGTCAGGGCCATATGCTAATTTCCCCTTTTCAAAAAGAATCTGGATCCATAAAGAACACTACGTGGAGCGAAACAGGAGAGCGGAGTGAAAAGAAATGGGCTGCTCTGAACATGAAAACAGGTGAAGTCAATATGCTCTGACTGTGATCTCCTGGATTGTATCACGGATTCAGGTTGTATTCCGGCTCACCATTGAGAATAGCATCCATGAAGACAGCCATAATTGCACTGACCAGTGGTGGAAAAAAACTTGCCGGAAAGATCGCCCGCCTCCAGGCGGAAAGTTTTGTGGACACAAGAAACCTTGGAGTCGCTGAAAAGTTCCGGCAACTCTGGCAGGAGGTTGATGCCATTGTCTGTATCATGGCCACCGGAATTGTTGTCAGGTGCATCGGCCCCCTGTGCAGAGATAAGAAAAAAGACCCCTGTGTTGTGGTTCTTGATGAAAAGGGACGGTTTGTCATCAGTCTTCTTTCCGGTCACCTGGGTGGCGGAAACCTGCTTGCTGAAGAGCTTGCCGCAAAACTCGGGGCCCAGGCGGTGATAACCACTGCCTCAGACGTCACCGGCCATACCGCCCTTGACCTCTGGGCCGAAAAAAATACGCTGAAGACGGATAATCGTGAAAAACTGACGGAAATGTCTGCAAAGCTGGTCAACCGTGGAAACCTTGATGTCTTTTCTTCCTGTATCTTTACAGCTGTTCCGCAGGATTTCAACATTGTGACAGACCCAGAGGGTGCCGATGTCATTATTTCAGATCATCTGTTTCCTGATTCCAGTGCACTGATTTTACGACCCTGCGGCCTCACTGTGGGCCTTGGATGTAACAGGGGGACCGGCAGCAGTGACTTTGACATTGCAGTAACAGAGCTCTTCAGTGATAATGGCCTCAATCTTGATTCCATTTCAGGTTTTGGCTCCATAGATCTGAAAAATGACGAAAAAGGTATGCTCGACTTTGTGGCATCAAGGAACTCAACAATACAATTTTATGCCAAAGAGCAGTTAAACGGCGTTGATGGTGTTTCGTCATCAGATATTGTCTTTGCTGCCACCGGTGCCAAAGGGGTCGCTGAGCCGGCTGCACTGCTGGCATCAGTAACTGAACACGGTTTTGGTGAACTCATAGTAAGGAAGAAAAAATGGAAGGACGTGACAGCAGCAGTCGCCATGAAACAGATCCGTCTTGTGGCCTGATTTCAGTGGTGGGAACCGGTATCGGCAGTACGGAGAACATGACTCCACAGGCCGTGAACGCGCTTGCAGCCGCGGATGTGATCATTGGCTACAAAACCTATCTTGACCTGATTCCGGAACTTCTGGTGGGCAAAGAGGTTATCAGTTCCGCCATGATGCAGGAAGTGGATCGTTGCCGCAACTCGTTTGATATTGCCGAAAGCGGGAAAAAAGTGGCACTGGTCTCCGGTGGCGATCCCGGAATCTATGCCATGGCAGGGCTTATCCTGGAAATTGCTGCCCGGCGTGACAGCAGGGTGAAGATTGATATAGTCCCAGGAATTGCCGCTGTGAACGGTTGCGCTGCCAGGCTGGGAGCCCCTCTGATGCATGATTTTGCCGCCATCAGCCTCTCGGATCTTCTCACTCCCTGGGAGGTGATTGTGAAACGCCTTGAGGCGGCGGCTACTGCGGATTTTGTCATAGCGCTCTATAATCCTAAATCAAAGAAACGTACCGAACACATCGTCCAGGCCAGGGAGATTCTTCTTTCTGTACGGGACGCAGAGACACCCGTGGGAATAGTCACTGCAGCATCACGGGAAAATGAGGTGATTCGCCTCACCACCCTGGACAGGATGCTTGATGAAGATATCAACATGCAGTCAACGGTGATAATCGGCAATTCCACCACCTTTTCCTGGAACGGGTACATGATTACTCCGCGAGGGTATAAAGATAAATATACGCTGGACCGGCAGGAATGAGCAAACAGCTGATCCTCCTGCGACACGGGAAAACCGGCTGTTCAGGAAGGTATGTAGGGTCACTTGATGTACCCCTTTCAGAAGAGGGTAAGGCGCAGATTTCCGCCCTTGAGAGCTTTTTTTCTGATATCTCCGGGAAGACGGTACTCTGCAGCCCCATGCGGCGCTGCAGGCAAAGCTCTGAAATTCTGTTTAAAGACTGCTCTCTTGAGATTGATGAGGATCTCCGTGAAATCGACTTCGGCCGCTGGGAAGGGAAGAGTTTTCAGGAGATAGCAGACACCGACCCACTGCTCGTTGAGCGCTGGGGCACCTGGTCTGAAGATTTCCGTTTTCCGGAAGGAGAGAGAATAGGGGACTTTATAAAACGGATACGCAGGGTGGCTGCGGCCATTGAAAAAAGTGCTCATGATGAGCTTGTTGTTGTGGCCCATGGCGGTGTGATTCGTGCTCTGCTCTGTTGTTTTTTACGACTGGATCCATCTTCCTACCTGCTTTTTCAGGTGAAAAAGGGTAGATTCTGCACCCTTGAACTGTTCTCAGAGGGTGCTGTGCTCACCGGATTAAACATCGGGAATTGATTGAGAGAATAATGGCTGATCTTATTTTTATTACAGGTGGTGCCAGAAGCGGCAAGAGTGACTATGCCCTGCGTCGTGCCGAGGCCCTGCCGGGTGCCCACTACTTCATCGCAACCTGCCCTGTGATTGACCCTGAAATGGAGGAGAGAATCGCCAGGCACAGGCGTGAACGTCAGGGTGGCATGTGGACAACAGTTGAAGAGGAGACAGAACTGACTGCGGTTCTTCGGAGCCTTGAGTCCGGTGCTGTCTGTCTCATAGATTGCCTCACCTTATGGATTAACAATCTGATGTATCGTGCTGAAAAAACGAATACCCCCTTTACGGAAGATGAGATGATACACAGGGCACACGGTCTTGTAAATGCCGTAAATGAATTCCAGGGCACCGTTATCTGTGTCAGTAATGAGGTGGGTCTTGGAGTGGTTCCGGATAATGCTGCTGCCAGGAAATATCGGGACCTGGTTGGAAGGAGTAACGGAATTGTTGCCGCTTCTGCCGGGGAGGCGGTTTTTGTCAGTTGTGGATTACCGCTGTTTTTAAAAGGGCAGCCCCAATAATCAATAGAAAAAGAGAAGATATTATGAGTCTGCTGCAACGAACATTGAAAGAGATCTTTCCACAGGATAGTGATTTTAGAAACCGGGCCAAGGAGCGTCTGGATCAGCTTGCCCTGCCGCACTGGGCCCTTGGAGATCTTATGGATCTAAGTATGGATCTTGCCGGAATGACCAGGTCCATGCAGCCGGATGTGAAGAGAAAGGCCATTGTCACCATGGCCGGTGATCACGGCGTGGTTGCAGAGGGAGTCAGTAAATTTCCCCAGGAAGTGACACCGCAGATGGTCTACAACTTCGTCAATGGCGGTGCGGGGATCAATGCCCTTGCACGGCAGGCCGGAGCCGAAGTTGTGGTGGTTGACATGGGAGTTGCCGCTGATCTGAAGCATCTGGCAGATGCCGGAAAGATTATTAATAAAAAGGTTGGACTGGGAACTGACAATATTGCAGAAGGTCCGGCCATGAGCCTGGCCATGGCCACAAGGGCGGTTGAGTCGGGGATTGATGTTGCCAATGATCTTGCAACGCGCATTGATGTTTTCGGGACAGGTGATATGGGAATCGGCAATACCACACCATCCACTGCCATTGCTGCTGTTATTACAGGCAGGCCACTGGAGGAACTGACAGGTCGTGGAACCGGTCTTGATGACGACCAGCTTCAGCATAAACTGAAGGTCCTTGAAACCATTCTCGAATCTAACAAACCTGACCCGAAGAATGGTCTTGATATCCTGGCAAAGGTTGGTGGCTTTGAAATCGGTGGTATAGCCGGACTGATTATTGGTGCTGCCGCCAATAAAAAACCCGTTGTTGTGGACGGCTTTATCTCAACGGCAGGTGCCCTGATTGCAATTACCATTGAGCCCTTTGTGCGCGATTATATTATTTGTGCTCACAGGTCCATGGAACCCGGACACCGTGCCATGCATGAGAAAATAGGCTGCCGGCCACTTCTTGACCTGAATCTGCGGCTCGGTGAAGGCACCGGAGCTGCCCTTGCAATGAACCTTGTTGAGGCGGCAGTCGCCGTGCTGACAGAAGTTGCAACCTTTGAAGAGGCTGCTGTTGCCGGGGCCGATAAATAGATGGGCCAGGCAGCCTCAGGTGGTGATCCCAGGGAGAGTGCCCTCGGCCTTGCCCTGTATCATCCACTGGCCTCTTTCCTTGCAGGGCTCCGCTTTCTGACCATCCTGCCGGTGAGCTGGCTCAGTCATACGGATGGCAGATTTTTCAAGGCCAGCCTGCTCTGGTTTCCCGTAATAGGTGGTGTCATTGGTCTGCTGACAGCTGTCACCGTATCACTGTTTTCCCCACTGTTACCCGCCTCACTCCAGGCCGCCCTGGGCCTTGTCCTGCTGGCTTCAATCTCAGGCTGCCTGCATCTTGATGGTCTTGCTGACAGCTGTGACGGGCTCCTCAGCAGCAGGCCGAGGAAACGGGCACTTGAAATCATGCGCGATTCCCATGCAGGAGTAATGGGTGTTATTGCCCTGTTCTTTGTGCTGCTGGGAAAGTATGCCGCTCTGTCCAGCATGCCTCAAAATGAGATTGTCTCCGTTCTTTTTCTCATGCCGGTGGCAGGGCGGGTCGCCATAATCCTCATGATGGCCACTCTTCCCTATGCCCGTGAAGGTGACGGGCTGGGAAGGCTATTTTATTCAAATGAAAGTCGCAGGGTTGCCCTCATGGGTCTCTTCTTTTTTCTGATTATCACCGCAGTCTTTTTCTCATTGCCAACAACACTCATAACATTTTTCACGGTGCTGGTGACAGTTGCTCTTTTTTCCCTCTGGTGTCACAGAAAGCTTGGCGGGGCCACCGGAGATACCCTGGGTGCTGTCTGTGAACTGACAGAACTCAGCGTTGCGGTCACCCTCTGTGTCATTTCTGGATTTCACTAAAAAAAACCATGACAGTTCTCTCTGAATACGGGCATGGCGGCAATGTGCATGCCGCAGCAGATACAAACGGTGTTTCCGTTGATCAGATCCTTGATTTCAGTGCCAACATTAATCCCCTGGGGCCGCCCGAATGGCTGAGGGGGTGCATCAGTCTGGCACTGGATGATCTTGTCCATTATCCGGACCCCTCAGCAGCCGGGTTGCAGGAGGCCATTGCCGGAAAATACAAGCTACAGAAAGATATGGTCCTGGTTGCCAATGGCAGCACAGAGCTGCTCTATCAGCTCCCCAGGGCCCTTCAGTGTAAAAGGGCAGTCGTACCGGTGCCGTGCTATATCGACTACCTGAAGGTAATGGAACTGGAGGGAATTGAGATCCTGACCATTGAACTGAAGGAAAAAGAAAACTTTGCCCTGGACCTTGGGCTTCTTGAACAGACGATACGGGATGGCGATCTGGTGCTTGTGGGATCTCCTGCAAATCCAACGTCTGCCGTCCTTTCCGCCCCCGATCTCATCAGCCTTGCCGCACGGTTTCCAGGGGTCTTTTTTCTCATTGATGAGGCCTTTCTTGATTTTGTGGTGGATGGAGAAACAGTGGCCGGGAAAGGTCCCAATATCATGAGCCTTCACTCGCTTACCAAGTTCTATGCAATCCCTGGGCTGCGGCTGGGGTTCGGGATATTTCCGGAGGCAGTCAGTGCAGAACTGCGCAGGTTCCTGCCTCCCTGGAGTGTCAACAGTCTTGCACAGGAGGTTGGCAGGAGGGCCATTGCCGACACTGCCTATCAGGAGGAGAGCAGGGCCTATACCCTTGCCTGCAGAACAGCACTTGAGAAAAAATTACAGACCTTTTCTGCACTGAAGATTTACCCATCTTCAGCAAACTATATCTTGCTGAAGATGGATAAAGATCGAAGTGTCAGTGAGTTAGAGGATTTTTTGAAATCTCAAAATATACTGATACGGGACTGTTCCAACTACCGGGGACTTGATTCACGTTTTTTCAGAATTGCTGTACGCACTGAATCTGAAAACCGGCAGCTTGTTGACGGTATTGCTGCATTCCTGGCAGGAGGCGCACGACCCGTGCTGCGGCAGAGAAAAACCCCTGCAATTATGTTTCAGGGTACCTCATCCAATGCCGGAAAATCAGTACTCACTGCCGCACTCTGCCGGAT
>Ga0256834_1002904_pt1 | contig 10526 bp, 11 predicted proteins | sample 4281140metaG_FD_190536 | JGI IMG/M metagenome (GOLD analysis project Ga0256834, IMG submission 190536) | Hydrothermal vent microbial communities from East Pacific Rise, Pacific Ocean - 4281-140 | ecosystem: Environmental > Aquatic > Marine > Hydrothermal vents | place: Pacific Ocean: East... | reverse complement strand
TCCTGCAGAATTTCTTCCGCTTCTTTTAAGGAAGTTCCTTCTTTTGCTGTAATTAAATTTTCAGAAGTCATCACTTCCGCAACAGCTCGCTCATTATTATTCTCAAAACGAAGATCTCTATTGGTTAGAATACCTATTAATTCTCCTTCTTTATTGATCACCGGAATTCCACCAATTTTATACTTTTTCATCAAAGATTTAGCATGTGCAACATCCTGATCAACCGTAAGGGTAATTGGATCAATGATCATTCCTGACTCTGATCGTTTTACTTTTTTTACCTCGGCAGCCTGCTGCTCAATACTCATGTTCTTATGTAAAATACCTATACCACCTTCACTTGCCATAGCAATAGCCATAGCAGATTCAGTAACCGTATCCATTGCAGCGGATATTACAGGCGTATTGATTTCAATATTTTTTGTGAATTTTGATTGGATACTTACCTCTCGAGGTAATACTTCTGAATAGGCCGGAACCAGTAAAACATCATCGTAAGTAAGTCCTTCTAGTAAAATTTTTGTGGTAGACATAGAATGCAATTAGATTTAATTGCGTGCAAATTTACAACTTAAATTTGAAAAGAAACAAAAGAAATATTTATTTTCTGAATTTTGAGAAAACAGACTCTTTTAAAATAAAAATGACAATAGATCAAAGAAGGTACACTTCTAAATATACTTCAAATTTAATATCTAAATGAAAATATAATTCCTATTTTAAAAATAAAGAATGATCAATCTTTTAAGGTCTTCATATAGCTGATAATTACCCTTCTAATATCATGAGAAAGCTCATCTTCTTTTGGATGATATATTTTTACAACACCCTTATTGTCAGGTTTTAAGAATGGAATATCATATCCTTTAAGTAAATAATCACTAAATACAACCGTGTAGATTTTATTATTATTTATTGGTTTACCCAAATTAAACCATTGTTTTTTAGCTTTATCATAGGTGAAATTCAAACGTTGCAAATAGGCTCCATCTCCTTTCTTAATCCTTCCATAATTAAGTACTTTTTGCAAGAGATCTCCTTTTAGCTCTACCTTAATAATACTTCCTCCAAAAGGTAAAACCCTAAATATATCCACCCCAGTGATATTACCTTCTAAATTATCATCTAAACGTATGGATCCACCATTGATTAGAACTCCATCTACTTTATCATCATAAGCGTTGGACATCGCTTTGGTAATCATTTCTCCCAGATTCGTTTGCTCACTTCTTACCGCGGTATCCTCTCCATTTAATGGAACTTTGGTATGGTATATTACGTCATGAGCATTTTTTGAGAATTCGGCAATTTTTTTATCCATAATTGCCTGCCATTTTTCAATGATCTTATACACCTTTTCATCAGACTCAATTTTAGATGTAATTGCAAGCAATTCACTTTTTCTGGTTAGTTTTTTTGTTGTCTTATTATACTCAAATCTATGGATATAAACTGTTTTTGCATTTGCATCTGCCTTGGTAATGACTGCATCACCAACAGGAACTATCATATTGGTATGCTCATGGCCTCCCATAAACAAAGGTACTTCGGGTAACATGTTGGCTAGCATTTTATCCTGACTGATCTTTACATGAGTCAATCCAAATACAATATCTGTCTTTGATTTTAAATTTCTAAATTCATTTTTTGCATCTTCATAAAAATCATTATAAACAACATATTCAACAGGATTTGCATCCAAAAGCGCACTAAAAAAACCAATTTTTATTGCTACTCCATCTTTATTTTTTAAATCAAAAATAACCGTTCTTGGTATATCCTTTTTTATTCCCTCTTTTTCAATATAAAATGGTTCCACTCCATCTTTTGTTTTATGCTTGATATTGGTTGCAATCCATTTAAAATCACTACTGTTCATTCTATCCTGCAGTAATTTATCCGAAAGGTCAAACTCATGGTTTCCAAAAGAAACCAGATCAAAATTCATGGCATTCATTACTTCAATCATTTGTTTTCCTTTGATCCTTTCACCATCCAGTTTTATATTTCCTACCAGTGAAGGATTTAAAAAATCACCTGCTAAAAACATAAAAGTATTTGGATTTTCTTTTAGCAATTGTTTATGAATCGTTTCTACCCGATCCATTCCTCCTACTTCACCGCCTTCCAATGCTCCAATTTCATACACATCATTTAATTGTAAAAAAGTGAATTTTACTATTTCATCTTTTTTTTGACAAGAAAATAAGAAAACTATGGTAAAAATTAGGACTGCTGCATATCTGATATTTTTCATTCTAATGGATTTCAAAAATTTAGGATACAAATCTCGTAAAAATAAATAAGAATTTTGATAGCCAAAGTAACATAAACATGTCCTTTTTGTAATTATGACTATATTCGTTTTTTATATGTCGAAAAAATCACTCATATTGGTAATCATTCAATTTAGCAGTTTTGCTTATTTTCTTTTTAGCGGAAAATTTATGGCTCAAAATTATTGGTTATTTGTGCAAATAGTAGGCTTTGTTATTTCCCTTTGGGGAGTGATTGCAATGAAATTAGGGAATTTTAATATCCAGCCAGAAGTAAAACCTACTGCCCATTTCATAATGGCTGGACCCTATAAAATAATTAGAAATCCAATGTACACAGGTATCATCTTATTTTTTGGGGCTGCTGTCATCTCTAATTTTTCTATATTCCATTTAATTGTCCTCACCATTTTATTTATTGTGTTGCTTGAAAAAATTAAAATGGAAGAAAAATTTTTAGCCACTAAATTTGGTGATCGTTATATCAACTATTTAAAAAAATCTTACCGGCTTGTTCCTTTGCTATATTAAATCAAAAATGTGAATCAAGGGTTGAAGAATTTAATAAAAGATGGGGAATTATTGCTGAGATTGTAATTGGAAATGAATTAACAGGAGGAATTGGTATGGCATTTCATTTATAGTTTTTGATACCTTAAAAAAAGTCTGTTTAAATATTTTATTTTTAAGAACTTTTTTTACTAAGTTTACCCTTTGAAAATAATTATAACATGGAAGTATTAGGAATTGACATTGGTGGTTCAGGTATTAAAGGAGCAATTGTAAACACCAAAACTGGTGAACTGGTTGGTGAAAGGCATCGTATACCTACACCAAAACCAGCAAAACCAGCAAATATTGCAAATACAATAAAAGAAATTGTTGATCATTTTAACTGGAAAGGAAAAGTTGGTTGTTGTTTTCCAACACCACTTTCTCATGGTAAATGCCAAAATGTAAGTAATTTACATAAAACATGGAAGGATGTTCAGGTAGATGATCTTTTTAAAGAGAAAACCGGATTAGAATTTACTGTGATCAATGATGCAGATGCTGCCGGTGCAGCTGAAATGAGTTTTGGTGCAGGAAAAGGCAAAGATGGTCTTGTGATTATAATCACTTTGGGAACTGGTATTGGTTCGGGAATATTTTTTAATGGTGCACTGGTCCAAAATACAGAGCTTGGACACTTATCTTATAAAGGAGAACCTTTTGAGTATTATGCTGCTGATTCTGCCCGTAAAAAAAATGATCTTAGCTATAAACAATGGGGGAAAAGACTAAACAAATATTTTAAACATGTAAACCTTATCCTTTCACCCGACCTGTTTATCATTGGTGGAGGAGCTAGTAAAAAACTTCATAAATTTATTGAGTATATCGATATTGACACACCCATTATTCCTGCCGAAAACAAGAACGAAGCCGGAATCATAGGGGCTGCTCTAGCTGCAGAAATTGGAATAAAATAAGGAATATAAAGACTAAAGTAAGAAGGTAAAAGCAAAACTCTTGTCACTTCTACCTTCTTATTTTTTAATTATTTATGAGAAGTACTCACCATCCATTGAATACCCAACTGATCAACAAGCATTCCAAATTTACCTCCCCAGAACACATCCATAAAAGGCATGATCGTTTGTCCGTTTTCACTCAGTTTACTATAAACACTTTCAGCCTGGTTCTCATCAACTGTTAAACTCAGGGTAATATTGTTTCCTACAACTAAAGGAAATTCATCTCCCATCTGATCAGATGCCATCAATGAAAAATGATCTGTTTTTAAATGAACATGCATTACTTTATCCATATCTTCTGGTTTACACTGCACATGCTTTCCTCCATCAGCAAAAGTTTTTAATCCTCCTTCAAATTCACCACCTAATACACTTTTATAAAAGTTCATTGCCTCTTTACAGTTTCCCTGAAAGGCTAAATAAGGATTTAGTTCCATAATGTTTGATTTTTAAATGTTAGTCCTTAAATTTAAGAATTATTTTAAAATGAAAATAAAATGAAAAGAATAATTGTTCTAACAGGTGCCGGGATGAGTGCAGAAAGTGGTATCAAAACATTTCGTGATGCAGATGGTTTATGGGAAGGTCATGATGTTATGGAAGTTGCTTCTCCTGAAGGGTGGAATAAAAACAAGGAATTGGTACTTGATTTTTACAACCAGAGAAGGCAACAATTATTGGAGGTTGAACCAAATTTAGCACATCAATTACTTGTTGATCTTGAAAATAATTACGAGGTACAAATTATCACCCAAAATGTTGATGATTTACATGAAAGAGCCGGCAGCAAAAATGTTTTACATTTGCATGGAGAATTGTTTAAAGTGAAAAGTGTTAGAAATGATTCTGTAGTTTACCCTTGGAAAAAAGATTTACATATAGGTGATATAGGGGAAGATGGAAATCAATTAAGACCCAATATTGTCTGGTTTGGCGAAGCTGTTCCCATGTTGGATCAAGCTGTTGAAATTACCAAAACAGCCGATATTCTTGTAATAATTGGTACATCTATGCAGGTATATCCGGCTGCAAGTCTGATTCATTATATTCCTGCAGGAACACCCATTTATTTTATTGATCCTAAGCCTAATATAAATAGAAATAACTATAATAATCTCACAATAATACCCGAAAAAGCTAGTATTGGAGTTGAAAAACTTATCGAATTATTAAATGAACTTTAGTGTTGTAAGTAATGATATTTTTTTTCGTCAAATCATCGAACTAAATTAAAACCCCATGCTCCTAAGCAATAAAATGACTATCATTTTCTATTTTAGTATTTTACTTTTTTCCTGCTCGAATACATCAGGAGAAATCACTGATTCTACAGAAAAGCCAAATAAAAATGATGCTAAAATAGTATCGGTAACAACTTCCGGAAACGAAAATAATTACAGCTTTAATGTGGGGATTTCCAGTCCGGATAAAGGTTGCTCTCAATATGCAAACTGGTGGGAAATTACCACAGAAACCGGTGAATTGATCTACCGAAGAATTTTAGGGCATAGTCATGTGAATGAACAGCCATTTATACGATCAGGAGGAGGAATTAAAATTAACAAAGATCAAGTGGTAATCATCCGAATGCACATGAACAATACAGGATATAGTGAGAATGCTTTTAAAGGTTCTGTTTCACAGGATTTTAATTCTTTTAAAACAGCCAATGATTTTGCTAAAGCAATAGAGAATCAAAGTCCGCAACCAACAGGTTGTGCTTTTTAAAATTTAAAATATCAAGCAATTATTTTGTAAATCGCTTCAAATAAAGCACCATCACTTACTACTCCGCCTTGTTGAATAAGTTCAAATATCTCTAATTTTTTATCTTTACTATAAACCTTTTTCCCTTTTAAATATTCAATACTACTATCTTTTGAATGATCAACAAACCAGTTAAAATCTTTTTCTTCCAATAAATTGATCCCTTCTTTTTTTACTTTTACAACAATCCTCTGTAAATCCTTGTCACTGCATTTAAATAAGTTTAAAGTATCTTTAGAAAAATGATCTAAATATTTTGCTTTATCCAGTACTTTTTCCCAAACAAAATCACTAAAAGCATTTAGCTCCTTATCTGCCAAAGTTGGTTTTTCTTTCTTGATCTTCTCCCATTCTTTTACATCAATACTTTGCGCTGCTAAAAACAAAGCAAATTCCTCATGTAACTCTTCAAATTGCTCTTTTGTTAATTGTGTGTATTTCATCCTTTTAAAGCTAAATTTCATTCATTCTTATAGAATAGTTTGCAAAAGTAAGAAATTCCGCTCTAGCGGATTAAATAATTGATTAGAAATAATAAGAATAACGAAATAAATATTGTACATTTGCACGCTTAAATTTAACATTAAATATTTAAATATGAATCATTACGAAACTGTTTTCATTTTGAATCCCGTTTTATCTGATACTCAGGTAAAGGAAACAGTAAAGAAGTTTGAAGACTACTTGGTTTCTAAAGGTGCCGAAATGATTTGGAAAGAGGATTGGGGCTTAAAAAAATTAGCTTATCCAATTCAAAAGAAAAAAACCGGATTTTATCACTTGTTTGAATTCAAAGTAGCTGGAGAAGCAATTACTCCTTTTGAATTAGAATTTAGAAGAGATGATAGTATCATGCGTTATTTAACTGTGAGGTTAGACAAACATGCCGCTGCATGGGCAGAAAAAAGAAGAGACAGAGTTAAATCTAAAACCCCGAAAAAATAATGGCTACATTAGAACAACAAGCAAAAGGTGGTAGTAAGGGAGAAATTAGATATCTTACTCCTCTAGAAATTGACACAAAAGTAAAAGTAAAATATTGTCGTTTTAAAAGAAACGGAATCAAATATATTGATTATAAAGATCCTGATTTCTTAATGTATCTGGTAAACGAACAAGGTAAGATCTTACCTAGAAGATTAACTGGTACATCTTTAAAATACCAAAGAAAAGTATCTCAGGCAATTAAAAGAGCGCGTCATTTGGCTTTAATGCCTTATGTAGGTGATATGTTAAAATAATTAATAAGATTTAGATTATGGAACTTATATTAAAACAAGACGTAGCTAATTTAGGATTTAAAGATGATCTTGTATCTGTAAAAAACGGATATGGTCGTAATTATTTAATTCCTCACGGATACGCAGTTTTAGCAACCTCTTCTGCAAAGAAAGTGTTGGCTGAAACTTTGAAACAAAGAGCTTACAAAGAGCAAAACATTGTTGATGAAGCAAATAAAATAGCCGAAGCTATAAAAGCACTGGAATTGAAAATTTCTGCTAAAGTTGGTGAAGGTGATAAATTATTCGGATCTATTAGTAATGCAAACATTACTGAAGAGCTTGGAAAAGTGGGTCATGAATTAGAAAAGAAATTTATTACTATTGCAGGAGGTTTGGTAAAACGTCTTGGAAAATACAATGCCAAAGTAAGATTACACAGAGATGTTATTGTTGATTTACCATTTGAAGTTATTGCTGAAAAATAGAAATTAACAATTAGTTAATAAATTAATAACAATTTTTAAAGCCTATCACGTTTGTGACAGGCTTTTTTTTTACATTAGCGGCACTAAACTTAAATTTAATTATGATGACAAAAAATACCTTTTTTATTTTAATCTTTACATTTGTGATAACCTTAACCGGTTTTGCACAAGTAACAACCTCGTCTATGCGTGGTACCATTTACGACGACACAAATCAAGGGCTACCGGATGCCAGTGTAGTTGCAGTACACATACCTACCGGAACCAAATACGGAAGTACTACCAACTTTGATGGTGTTGCAAACTTGCGCAACATGCGTGTTGGAGGACCATATACTATTTCAGTAAGTTATGTTGGATTCACTACTCATGAGATCAAAGATGTATATTTATCACTTGGAAAGTCATTTGATTTCAAGGTAATCTTAAAATCTGATAGTCAAACACTAGATGAAGTGGTTATTCAAGGGTCATCCGATGACACTTTTGGGAACGACCGTACAGGTGCAGAAACCAGTGTTGGAAAAGAAGCTATTGCTGTCATGCCTACAATTTCAAGATCGATAAGTGATTTTACACGTTTTGAACCTTCTGCAGCAGGCGATGGTTCTTTTGGCGGAAGTAACAATTCTTTTAATAATATTTCTTTAGATGGATCTGTTTTTAATAATCCTTTTGGATTAGATTCACCAACTCCCGGCGGCCAAACTGGTTCTAACCCTATTTCTTTAGATGCAATTGAACAAATTTCTGTTTCTCTTGCTCCTTATGATGTTACACAATCTGGATTTACAGGCGCATCTATTAATGCCGTAACAAAAAGTGGAACCAATGAATTTCATGGTACCGTTTATGGCTTTTTTAGAAATGAAAGTATGACCGGTGGTAAAGTAAAAGGAGACGATGTTTTTAACGGTGATCTTGAACAAAAACAATATGGTTTTAGTATTGGAGGACCAATCATTAAAAATAAATTATTCTTCTTTGCAAACTTTGAAAAAGATGACCGTACAGATTTAGGCTCTGCATGGACACCAAATAAAGGTACCGGAAATGCCTCAGAATCCCGAGTACTTGAAACTGATTTAATTGCTGTTCAAGACTTTTTAGGTGGTTTAGGTTATGATACAGGAGCATATGAAAACTATACACATGCAACTGAATCTACAAAAGGAATCATTAAATTAGACTGGAATATCAATGATAACAACCGATTAGCGGTTATCTACAATTTCTTAGATGCATCAAGAGAAAAATCAGCACATCCTATTGCTTTAGGTTTTAGAGGCCCGAGTGCTAACACATTACAATTTGAAAATTCAGGTTACACTATCAATAATGAATTAAGTTCTATATTACTTGAATTAAATTCAAATTTTACTGATAATATCTCTAATAAATTACAGGTTGGTTATACCTCATTTAATGATTATAGAAACCCTTTTTCAACTCCTGCTCCAAGTTTTACCATTTTAAAAGATGGTTCTCCATATATCATTGCGGGTCATGAGCCTTTTTCAATCAACAATAGGCTGGAGCAATCCGTTTTTCAATTTACCAATAACCTGACTTACTTTACAGGAGATCATGTAATAACTATTGGTTTTTCTTTTGAAAAATTCAAATTCGGAAATTCTTTCAACCTTGGATCCTACGGGGCAAGAGGTGTATTTTTTCCAACTTCCGGTTCTGTAAATGATTTTATCAATGATCCTTCCATTGCAACAGATCTTCAGGCTGCAATTGATGCTAATGAAAGTCTAACTGCTAATGGTGAAGGAAATCCCGGAGGATTCAACTGGTATAAAACAGATGTTGGTCAAATGGCTTTTTATTTACAAGATGAATGGTCCGCTACTGACAATTTCAAATTAACACTGGGAATACGTTTTGACAAACCATTATATTTTAATACTTCTGATTATGCTCAGGAATTTATTGACACACAGTGCTGTTATATTCCATCCATAGAATATTATGATCCAAAAACAGGAGATCCTGTATTTTTTGACAGTACTAAAATGCCAACCAATAGTATAATAGTATCACCAAGACTTGGGTTTAACTGGGATGTAAAAGGTGATAATACTTTTCAGGTTCGTGGTGGAACAGGAGTTTTTACAGGTAGATTTCCATTTGTATGGTTAGGAAACCAGATTGGTAATCCAAACTTCTATTACTATCAAGTTACTGATCCTGATTTTAAATGGCCTTCTGTTTGGAGATCTAACTTAGGAATTGATTACAAATTTAATAATGGATTGGTTGCTTCCACTGATTTTAGTTACACCAAAGACATCAATGCTGCTCATGTTCAAAACTGGGGATTAAAACCACCAACAGCTACATTGGCCGGAGTTGATAATCGTGCGATTTACAGTAATGCTGATAAATCTACCGTACCTTGGGGAGACCCTACTAATGCTTATGTTTTTACCAATTCTGATAAAGGAGAAACGATTAACTGGTCAGTAAAATTAGAAAAAAACTTTAAAAACAACTTCTATTTTAGTGCTGCTTATAATTACTTAAATGCTAAAAATGTAAATTCTATTGAAGCAGAAATTACCGGTAGTGCTTTTGCTGAAAACCCTGTCTTAGGAAATGTAAATGATGATGTTTTAGCACGTTCAAAATATGGTAATGACCACCGATTTATTGGAATTATAAGTAAGAAATGGAATTATGGTAATGACAGATGGTCTACCACGATTTCTTCATTTATGGAATATCGTCAAGGAAGTAAATTTAATTATACTTATGGTGGAGACATCAATAATGATGGATCAGGTTTAAATGATTTGATCTATATTCCAACAAGTTCTGAATTAAATCAAATGAATTTTGCAAGCCCTGGAATGGCTACAGACTTCGATAATTTTATTGCTCAGGATGATTATTTAAGTGACAGAAGAGGTCAATATGCTGAACGTTATGGTGCTACTTCTCCATGGGTTGGAAAAATTGATTTAAAAGTTTTACAGGATTTCAAATTTAATATCAAAGAAAAGACTCAGACAGTTCAGTTAAGTATTGATATCTTAAACTTTGGTAATATGTTGAATTCAGATTGGGGTGTTATACAACAACCAAATTCAGTTCAACCTATTGGTGTTTCTGTTGATGCAGCTACAAACGTACCAACTTATTCGTTTGGTGACCTTACAAAAACTTATGGTTATGATACCAGCTTGTTATCAAGATGGCAAATGCAATTAGGTTTAAGATATATTTTCTAAACTTGTTTTCGAGTAATCA
>Ga0256834_1002903_pt1 | contig 10529 bp, 6 predicted proteins | sample 4281140metaG_FD_190536 | JGI IMG/M metagenome (GOLD analysis project Ga0256834, IMG submission 190536) | Hydrothermal vent microbial communities from East Pacific Rise, Pacific Ocean - 4281-140 | ecosystem: Environmental > Aquatic > Marine > Hydrothermal vents | place: Pacific Ocean: East Pacific... | reverse complement strand
TTGCCAATCGAAAAAAGAAGAAATGCACAACTTTACCAATAAACTCATCGAAGAATCGAGTCCTTACCTATTGCAACACGCCCATAATCCTGTAGATTGGTTTCCGTGGGGCGAGGAGGCACTGGAAAAGGCAAAAAAGGAGCAAAAACTAATCATTGTAAGCGTTGGCTATGCTGCCTGCCATTGGTGCCATGTAATGGAGCATGAGTCATTTGAAGACACCGTAGTAGCTAATTTAATGAATAAGCATTTTGTTTCCATAAAAGTGGATAGAGAAGAGCGACCCGATATTGACCAAGTGTATATGGATGCAGCTCAAATAATGACAGGGCAAGGAGGCTGGCCATTAAATGTAATTTGTTTGCCCGATGGAAGACCCATTTTTGCAGGCACTTATTTTCCAAAGAACAATTGGGTGAAAGTGCTGAGTAGTGTGCAGGAGTTTTATGAGAAAAGCCCTGAAAAGGCCATTGAACAAGCCGATAAAGTGCAAAATGGAGTGGCTCAAATGAGTATCATATCTATGGGAGAAGCCAAAGAGTTTGATCAAAAACAGTTGGAGAAAGCAGCCAATGATTGGATTAATAGCATTGATGCAAAAAAAGGAGGAAGAAGAGGACAAATGAAATTTCCAATGCCAATTTCACTTATTGCCCTATTAAATTATTCAACGAATTACGCTGATGATAAAGGGGAAAATGCCGTTATTACTACTTTAAACCATATAGCCTATGGGGGTATTTACGACCAAATAGGTGGTGGTTTTGCACGGTATTCAACCGATCCTGATTGGCATATTCCGCATTTTGAAAAAATGCTGTATGATAATGGACAGCTATTGAGTGCTTACAGTATGGCTTATAAACTAACAAAGAATCCATTATATAAGCAGGTAATTGAAGAAACCATTGGTTTTTGCAATCGTGAGTTATACGATGGAAAGGCGGCTTACTATTCTTCTTTAGATGCAGATAGTGAAGGTGAAGAAGGTAAGTATTATGTGTGGAATAAAACTGAAATCATTGAAGTGATTGGTAATGATCAAGAAGATTATTTACAATTCTACGATGTGTCTGAGCAAGGTAATTGGGAGGGTAAAAATGTGTTTAGAACGTTAATACCCATTGAAGAATTTTGTGAGGCCAATAATCTTAAGTTGGAGGAGTTTAAAAATCAAATTAAAAAGAATAATGAAGCCTTACTAAAAGTGAGGGAGCAACGAATTCATCCTGGGCTAGATGATAAAACGCTTACTTCTTGGAATGCATTAATGATTGCTGGTTTAGCTGATGCCTATGAAGCATTAGGAGAAGAAGCATACAGAAAGGATGCGCTAAAAACTGGAAATTTCCTTTGGAATACAATGTGGGATGGAAGCCAACTTAAACGTAATTACAAAAATGGGAAGGCGACAATCAATGGGTTTAGTGAAGATTATGCAGCCACCATTCAAGCATTTATTAAGCTCTACCAAATTACATTTGATGAAGAATGGTTAACCAGAGCCAAGATATTAATGGAGGTGAGTTTTAAGAATTTCTTTAACCACGATAATGGCTTGTTCAATTTTAAATCCACAGAAGATGCTAATTTATATGTGCAAAAATCTACGGTTGATGATAATGTAATTCCTTCTGCTAACTCAATGATGGCGCTTAATTTATATTATTTAGGTCATTATTTATACAACGAAGGCTATTTAAAACAATCTAAAAATATGCTTCATTCGGCTATGCCCTTTATGGAGCAACAAGCCTCGTTTTATTATAATTGGTTTGAGCTCTACCGTAGAGTGCTGAAAGAACCTTATGAAGTTGCCATTGTTGGTGAGGGTGCTGAGCAAATTCGAAAAGAAATGGCCACTCAATATATGCCCAATGCCTTACTGCTTGGTGGTAAAACCGAAGGGAGCTTAGAGCTCCTTAGTATGAAATTAGTAACGGGGAAAACGATGATTTATGTGTGTCAGAATAAAACTTGCAAACTACCTGTGGAGGATGTGCCCAATGCCCTTAATCAAATGAAGTAATCTTCATTTGCTCACATTTTTTCCTGAGGAATAGCCTGCCCCATTTTTTCGGGGAAGCATCTTATACCTAATAAAAGTCAGGTTTATTATACTCAGCAAATAAATATCTGCGCAAATCAGCGAAATCTGTGGGAGCCAATTCTTAAGCCACTTTCAACTTGCTATACTTCGATTTACTGATTTTTTTCTCAGCATAATCTTTCGTAATCACCAACTTATCAACGTTTTCTTCAGAAGGAAGCTCAAACATTGCATCGGTAACAATGGCTTCGCATATAGAACGTAACCCCCTGGCACCCAATTTAAATTCCACCGCTTTGTCAACAATAAAGTCTAATGCAGAAGGTTTAATCTCAAGCCGGATACCCTCCATCTCAAACAACTTTTCGTATTGTTTAATCAGGGCATTTTTAGGTTCTGTAAGAATCCTTTTAAGTGTATCTCTGCTTAATGGATCTAAGTGCGTAAGCACAGGCAATCGACCAATAAGCTCAGGAATTAACCCGTAACTCTTTAAATCTTGCGCATTAATGTACGAAAGTAAATTGTCCTCTTGCACATCTTCGTTTATACTTACATTACCAAAACCTAATGGCCTGGTATTAATTCGTTTGGCTATTTTCTTTGTGATACCATCAAATGCACCACCACAGATAAATAAAATATTTTCCGTATTAACACTAATCATTTTTTGGTCTGGGTGCTTGCGGCCACCTTGGGGTGGTACATTAACCGAGGTGCCTTCCAATAACTTAAGCAATGCTTGTTGTACCCCTTCACCACTTACATCTCTGGTAATTGATGCGTTATCAGATTTTCGTGAAATTTTATCCACTTCATCAATAAATACAATCCCTCTTTCAGCTGCTTCTACATCGTAATTAGCTGCTTGTAGGAGTCTAGTTAAAATACTTTCCACGTCCTCACCTACATAACCAGCTTCTGTTAAAACAGTGGCATCTGCAATGCAAAAAGGAACTTCTAAGGTTTTAGCAACCGTTTTAGCTAGGTATGTTTTACCTGTACCCGTTTCACCAACCATTAAGATGTTCGATTTTTCGATATACACATCATCATTTGTGTTTTTCTGCATCAACCTTTTATAATGGTTATACACAGCCACTGACATATAGCGCTTGGCTTCATCTTGACCAATCACAAATTCATCTAAGAACTTCTTCATATCGGCTGGTTTAATAAGCTTAAATTGAGGGACAGATTCAATTTCTGTCTTATTTTCTTCGCTTAAGATTTGTTGAGCTTGCGTAATACATTTATCGCATATATGTGCGTGTATTCCTGAAATCATCAGATCAACATCCTTTTTACTTCTACCACAAAACGAACAAGTAACTTCAGCCATAATTATAATTTTAACAGCGCAAAGGTACTTAAATGTGATGAAAACAATAAATTCACCTTCAGTAAGTGCCTTTTAAATTCAATTTAAAGCAAATAACGAATTAATTTTTAATTAAAACTTCGTCAACAAGACCATATTTTTTAGCTTCAGCAGCACGCATCCAATAATCCCTATCGGAGTCCTTCTCTATTTGCTTATAGGTTTTTCCACTATGTTTAGATAAAATTTCGTAAAGATCTTTTTTAACTTCAATAATTTGCTTTAAAGAAATTTCCATATCACTAGCTTGTCCTTGGCTTCCACCTAAAGGTTGGTGAATCATAATACGTGAGTGGGGCAGAGCAGATCTTTTCCCAGTTTCACCAGCTGCTAATAAAACTGCGCCCATAGAAGCGGCTAATCCTGTACATATAGTAGCTACTTCTGGTCGAATGTATTGCATAGTATCATAAATTCCCAAGCCAGCATATACACCACCACCTGGGCTATTAATGTACATTATAATGTCTTTTTTAGGGTCTGCAGATTCTAAAAATAATAATTGTGCAGTGATAATGTTCGCAATATTATCATCAATTGGCATTCCTAGAAAAATAATACGATCAGAGATTAATCTACTAAATACATCAATTTCTCTAAAATTTCCTGGCCGCTCCTCAATTACAGAACGAGTCATGCTTTCAATATAATGTCCGTACCTGTCTATATTAGAACCACTTATTCCTTGGTTATGAATAGCGTATTTTTTGAATTCATTATTTTCCATGTGAGAGTTTATTAGTTGTTTTAAAACGGCAATCTTCAATCTGATAAGATGAAGAGCTTAGTCTTTATATTGCAATTTATAAAGGAAACGAATGCTTATCAAAGATGATTGGCATTTTATCAATTATTTCTAAATTCTTCTTATAAAAAGAGGCTGCTTAAAAGTAATCTCAAGGAGCATAGTCCTAAACTTATTGAAATCCTTCATTCCACCATTGACGGATTTGTATAAGAGAGGTTCCAAATCATCCTGTTTTTTTTATCCCGAACTCAGTCCATCCATAGGCAAGCCCATATTATCTATTGTGGTAACTAAAGAAAATCTAGTTATATGATAGGTTCCGAGGTACGAGAAATCTTCTGCTTTTGAAGATAACTTTCCAGCCTTACAAGACTCCTCGAACCTCGGAATAGAAAGGAAATCTTTTGTGATTCCGTCATTCCTCTACACTTATTTTTTTAAATTCCGCTCCCAAGCTTAATTTATAGGAATTACTTAGATGCTAATTTTCTAAAATCGTCAAGTGATATCTTTTTGGTATTTACCGTAACACTATCAATCACGTGCTTATATACTTTTTCTGTAGCTACTTGCTTATATATGGTAGTATAGTTTTCTCCGTTATTAGCCTTTAAATAGCTATCAGCAAACTCATTCATTTTATCTCCCAATTGTTGAATTACTGATGGACCTCCAAATTGTTCAGCCAAAACTTCAATCGCTTTTACCTTAATCTCATCGTTTGAAACTTCAATTTTAGCTTCTTCCGAAATCTTATTCCTTATCAAACTCCATTTCAATTCAGAAATATATAAGTCAAACTCAGAATCGATTTGTTCTTTGGTAACTTTGCCTTCGTTGGAGATAAATAGCCATTCTCTCAAGAATTCATTAGGAGTTTCCATTTTTGTTTTAGCTACAAAATGATCCCTAATATCTCTTTCTAATAGGTAGTCAGATTCTTTTTCGTAATTTTTAGAAATAGATTCTTCCACTTTCGCTAGGAATTCTTTCTCGTCCTTAACAACGTCTTTTCCGAAGATTTTATCAAAAAATGTCTGATTAATTTCAGCAGCTACTTTTCTATTAACATTAATAACTTCTAGCTCTACTTCTCCTGTTATTGCTTTGGCAGCATCAACTTCAATACCTAGCATTTGAGCAATTTGCTCATCAGAACTAATCACCTTATGTAAGTCAAACGAAATCTTATCTCCTTTTTTGAGGCCAATAAATTGTTTGGCTTCTTTCTTTCCAAGGTCTTTGGTTTCAATTACACCTTTAGCGTTAAGGTCGCCTTCTGTTTGAGTGAAAGAGCCGAAAATGGCATCGTTTTCCTCACTTACATCTGGGTTGGTCATGTCGCCATACTGCTCTTTTAAATTAGCAATGGTTTCATCAACCACCTTTTTATCAACCTTAATTTCGTTTTTGGTTATTTTTTGCTTTTTAGAAAGGTCAACTTTAAAATCATCTACCAAGCCAATATTATAATCAAACTCAAAATCTTTTTGGGTATCCCAGTTAATAGAGTCCATTTGAGACCTATCAGGAAGAGGCTCCCCTATAATATTAAGCTTATTGTCTTTGATATAATCACTTAGGCCGTGAGAAATCATATGGTTAATCTCTTCTACAAGAATCGATTTTCCATACATATTTTTAATCATTGTTAAAGGCACTTTTCCTTTTCTAAAGCCTTTAATCTCAGCTTTTTTGGAGTATTCCTTAATTTTCTTCTCAACCTTTGGTTGGTAATCACCTTCCTTTAAGCTAATTTTTAATGAAGCTTCAGTACCAGTGTTTTTGTTTAATGTAATTTCCAAAACAAAATTGTTTAATAACGTAAAATAAAAAACCCCCAATCTCGTACCGATAGCTATCGGGGTATCGAAACCGAGGGTCGTTTGTGCGGATGAAGGGAGTCGAACCCCCACGCCCGTAAAGGCGCTAGATCCTAAGTCTAGTGCGTCTACCAATTTCGCCACATCCGCATTTTATGAATACGGCTTCCTAATCGTTATTAGAACACCACATTCGCAAATGGAGTGCAAAGAAACTAAGTTTTTTTTAGATTGCCAAAAGCTTAAAAAATAATTTTGAAAATGTTTCTTCATTTCTTTTTCTAGACATTCTTTAAACCGAAGAATTTAATTATTTGCCATCTTTGTAGGAGTCAATTATTATGAACACAGTACAACTAGAAGAAGAAAATAAGGAGCTGATAAGAAAGTACCGCAAATTACTACGGCATGCGAAACCTTTTTTAAAAGATGACGACTCAAAAATGATTCGTAAAGCTTTCAATTTAGCAATGGAAGCACACGAAGGAATGAGGAGAAAGTCTGGGGAACCGTATATTTTTCATCCTGTAGAAGTAGCTCAAATTTGTGTAGAAGAAATTGGGCTGGGTACAACATCTATTATTGCTGCCTTGCTTCACGATGTGGTTGAAGATACAGATTATGAAGTTGAAGATATTCAGCGAGAGTTTGGGAAAAAAGTAGCCCAAATTATTGATGGGCTCACCAAAATTTCCGGAGTAGGGAGCAATGCCGATTCCGGTCAGGCTGAAAATTTTAGAAAAATGCTGCTTACTTTATCGCACGATGTACGTGTGATATTGGTTAAACTAGCAGATAGGTTACATAATATGCGAACCTTGGATAGCATGCCAAGACATAAGCAGCTAAAAATCGCCTCAGAAACTATCTTTTTGTACGCGCCATTAGCACATAGGCTTGGGTTATATGCTATAAAATCTGAAATGGAGGATCTCCATTTAAAATATACCCATAAAGAAATTTATCAATCCATTATTGATAATATTAAAGTCACTAAGGAAGTACGTGATCGATTTATTCGAAGATTCATTCGCCCGATTCAACAAGATTTATCGCTTCATAATTTTAAATTTACCATTAAGGGAAGAGTAAAATCTGTGCACTCTATTTGGGAGAAAATGCGTAAGCAGGATATTCCTGTGGAAGAGGTTTTTGACCTTTTTGCAGTACGAATAATTGTTGATGTTCCTCTGGCACAGGAAAAGGCAGTTTGTTGGCAGGTGTATTCCATAGTTACCGATTTTTATAAACCTAACCCCGACCGTTTGCGCGACTGGGTAAGTACGCCAAAGGCGAATGGGTATGAATCGTTGCATACCACAGTTATGAGCCGAACAGGCAAATGGGTGGAGGTGCAAATAAGAACTAAGCGGATGGATGATATTGCCGAAAAAGGGTATGCTGCCCATTGGAAGTACAAGGACAACCCAACCCGAAAAACAAGTGGTTTAGAAATCTGGATTGCCGAAGTAAGAGACCTTTTAGAAAATAATAGTTCTGATGCCGTTGAATTTGTGGATGAGTTTAAGTCCAACCTGTATCAAGATGAAGTGTTTGTTTTTACACCAAAAGGAGACTTGAAAACGCTTCAACACGGAGCCACTACCTTAGATTTTGCATTTGATATCCACACAGAAGTTGGCCTAAAATGCCTTGGTGCCAAAGTGAATCAAAAACTAGTGCCCTTAAACTATGTGTTGCAAAATGGTGATCAGATAGAGATATTAACATCAAACAAACAAAAACCAAGTGAAGACTGGCTGCGGTTTGTGGTAACTTCAAAAGCGAGATCGGGAATAAAACATGGGCTAAAAGACGAAACACGACAAATTGCCGAAGAAGGCAAAGAAATTGTGTTACGAAAGTTAAAACAGCTAAAAATTGAACATAAAACTAATACGTTTACCGATCTAACCAAATTTTTCGGTTTAATGCAGGTTACTGATTTTTTGTATCGGGTGGGCAAAGGCATTATTGAACCTAAAGAAATTAAAAAATTTAAGGATGCAGCCGTTGAGAAAAAGATTGTATCTAAGTATAAAAATTGGACAGATGCTAAACAGGTAAGCAGGTTAATTACTAAAGAAACGGGTCGTGACGACAGTATTCTGTTTATAGGTGAAGACTTGGATTTGGTAGAATATAAATTTGCCTCCTGCTGTAGCCCAATTCCTGGAGATGATGTATTTGGGTTTGTAACCATCGGAGACGGCATTAAAATTCATCGAACAACTTGTCCTAATTCGGCTGAATTACTTTCAAAGCACGGTCATCGAGTAATAAAAGCTAAATGGGAATCTGATAAAAAAGAATCGTTTGAGGCAGGATTAGAAATTATTGGGACAGATAGGGTTGGGCTTATAAACGATATTACACGAATTATATCCAATGAGCATAAAGTGAATATGAAATCTATTACCATAGATACCGATACTGGCATATTCGAAGGTAAAATCTATTTATACATAAAAAACAAAGATCATTTGGCGCAACTGGCATCTAAATTAGAAAACGTGGAAGGGGTTGTGAAAGTAGGCCGAATAAAAGAGGAGTAATATGCTTCTGAAAATAGATAATTTTACCTCTATATTTGTATTAGATTAGAAGTTTTACAAATGGCATTCAATCCACAAATTTTTGAAGAAGTAACTAAAATATTTACAGCATACCTTGAAAATAAAGGGTTAAGAAAAACTCCTGAAAGATTTGCAATTTTGGAGGAAATATATTCGTTAGACGGGCACTTTGATGTAGAGTCGCTCTATGTAAATATGAAAAACAAGAATTACCGAGTGAGCAGAGCTACTGTTTATAACTCACTTGATTTATTAGTAGAGTGCGATTTGGTTAGTAAACACCAATTTGGTCGTAATTTGGCGCAATACGAAAAGTCGTATGGCTTTAAGCAACACGATCATCTAATTTGTACCGAATGCCATAAGGTAGTTGAATTTTGTGATCCACGTATTCATAATATTCAAACAATGGTAGGGGAGTTGCTAAACTTCAATATTCTGCACCATTCTCTTAACCTATACGGAGTTTGTGGAGACTGCCAAGTGAAAATTAAAACTGCTCCACAATCGTAATTGGTTAAGGCAAGTCAAAATAGAACTAGAAATTATTAATCTATATATAAGGAATGAAAGTTGATGTGTTGCTAGGGCTCCAATGGGGAGATGAAGGAAAAGGAAAGGTAGTAGATTACCTAGCCACTAAATATAAAGTAGTTGCTCGGTTTCAAGGCGGCCCTAATGCGGGTCATACCTTAGAGTTTGATGGCATTAAGCATGTGCTTCATCAAATACCTTCTGGTATATTTCGTTTCGATATAAAAAATATTGTGGGCAATGGTGTAGTACTTGATCCTGTTATTTTCAAAAAAGAAATTGAAGAGCTATCTGAACTTGGATTAGATGCGACTAAAAATCTTTATGTCTCAAGAAAAGCACAGCTTATTTTGCCAACGCATAGATTGCTTGATGCGTATCAAGAAAAGCTGAAAGGAAACAAAAAGATTGGTTCTACTTTAAAAGGGATTGGGCCAACATATCAAGATAAAATTGGCCGTCAAGGATTGCGCATTGGAGATACCGAGATGGATAGTTTTGAAGAGCGTTATCAGGAGTTGAGAGACAAACATCTTTCAATTATTAAAGATGATGGGATTTCGAGTAAGATTCAAGAGTTGGAGCCTCAATTCTATGAGGCTATTGATTACGTTAGAACATTACAATTAATAGATAGTGAATACCTAATAAATGAGGAGCTAGATAAAAAGGCATCTGTTTTAGCAGAAGGAGCCCAAGGTTCCTTATTGGATGTTGATTTTGGTTCATACCCATTTGTAACAAGTTCGAGTACAATGGTATCCGGTGCTTGCAGCGGTTTAGGAGTTGCCCCATCAAAAATTGGGGAAGTATTTGGTGTATTCAAAGCCTACTGCACTCGTGTAGGTAGTGGCCCCTTCCCAACCGAACTATTTGATGAAACAGGAGCACAGTTGCGTAAGCAAGGCCATGAATTTGGTGCAACCACTGGGCGTCCGCGTAGATGTGGCTGGCTAGATTTACCTGCACTTAAATATGCCATTATGATTAATGGAGTTACTCAGCTATTTATGATGAAGGCTGATGTACTAGCAGGCTTCGATACAATTAAAGTATGTGTGGGCTATGAGTTAGAAGATGGCTCTACAACGGATAAACTACCTTACGATTTAGTCAATCAATCTGTAAAGCCTATTTATAAGGAGCTTATTGGTTGGAATGATGCCATGCCTTCTTCTGCCAATTATGATGATATTTCCCAATCCCTCAAAGACTATGTTCAATTTATAGAAAATGAGGTTGGTGTTCCTATTAAAATTGTGTCACTTGGGCCAGATAGGTCTGAGACTATAATTAGAGTCTGTCTATAAAGTCGGGGTTTATTTTTCAACTCACATTTCAGCCTTGAATAGTTTTCGTTACTGCTGGTTGCTATTTTGGTATTATTGATAATTTTAAGTTAAAACTGAAGGAATTC
>Ga0256834_1002901_pt1 | contig 10531 bp, 10 predicted proteins | sample 4281140metaG_FD_190536 | JGI IMG/M metagenome (GOLD analysis project Ga0256834, IMG submission 190536) | Hydrothermal vent microbial communities from East Pacific Rise, Pacific Ocean - 4281-140 | ecosystem: Environmental > Aquatic > Marine > Hydrothermal vents | place: Pacific Ocean: East... | reverse complement strand
TTGGCAGGGGATACTGCAGCAGTATGTATCTACCCGTGTTTCATTCCTGTTGCCCGTAAAACCCTAAATGCACAGGGGACAGGACATATCAAAGTCGCTACGGTGACCAACTTCCCTCATGGGGGTAATGATGTTGCCATCGCTTTGGCTGAAACGAAAGCAGCGGTAGCCTACGGCGCAGATGAAGTGGATGTTGTGTTTCCTTATAAAGCACTCATAGAAGGCAATGAAACTGTAGGATACGAATTGGTAAAAGCCTGCAAAAAGGCTTGTGGTGATATTTTACTGAAAGTCATTATTGAATCCGGTGAACTTCAGACACCTGAACGTATACAAAAGGCATCTGAAATTGCTATAGATGCCGGAGCTGATTTTATTAAAACTTCTACGGGTAAAGTACTTGTCAATGCCACACTTGAAGCAGCGAAGATCATGTTGAATGTGATTAAAGAGAAAAATTCGAACATAGGTTTTAAAGCAGCAGGCGGTGTGAAAGATGCGCAGACAGCCAAAGCCTATTTGGATCTTGCCAGAGAGATATTAGGAGATGACTGGGTGAGTGCCGAGCATTTCCGTTTTGGTGCTTCGAGTCTATTGTCTAACCTTTTGGCAGAGCTTGATCTTGCCGAAACTAAAAATATGGAAGGGTATTAGATGAAACGTACCGTTATTTTATTGCTTGATTCTTTTGGTTTGGGTGGAGCTGAAGATGCAGATAAATTTGTAGGTGAAACAGCAGACGGTACAACATTTAATGATGCCGGTTCTAATACACTTGGACACATAGCTCAAGCGTGTTTTGAAGGTAGAGCAGAAGAGGGACGTTCCGGATCTTTGACTATTCCCAATTTGAACAGACTGGGTTTCGGGCGAGCCTGTAAAGAGAGTTCGGGTCTCTTTCCCAAAGGTTTGGATGAAAATATAGAACCTGTAGCAGCTTACGGCTATGCCAAAGAACTTTCAACAGGGAAAGACACGACAAGCGGTCATTGGGAAATTACCGGTGTACCTGTGGAGTTTGAATGGGGCTACTTTAAAGAGAAAAAGAACTCTTTTCCTCAAGAACTATTGGATGATCTTATAGAAAAAGCAGGTTTGCCCGGTATCCTGGGAAACTGTCATGCTTCAGGTACCACCATACTTGAATTGCTTGGTGAAGAGCATATGAAAACAGGCAAGCCTATTGTTTATACCTCTGCTGACTCTGTGTTTCAGATAGCCTGTCATGAAGAGACCTTTGGTCTGGACAGACTGTATGTACTTTGCGAGTTGGCACGTGAGCTGGTAGACAAATATCATATTGCCAGAGTGATCGCCCGTCCGTTCATCGGGACAGATAAAAGCAATTTTGAGCGTACGGGGAACCGTCATGACTACTCTGTACCACCGCCAAAACCGACATTGCTGGACAAAATGAAGGCAGCTGGTGGAGAAATAGTGTCTGTGGGAAAAATATCGGATATCTTTGCCGCGCAGGGTATTACCAAAGCGGTGAAAGCAGTTGGTCTGGATGTACTTTTTGATGAGACATTGAATGCACTGCAAGAAGCAGAAGACCAGACGATCATCTTTACCAACTTTGTAAATTTCGATGCAGATTTTGGGCATCGTCGTGATGTATCTGGCTATGCCGCAGCACTTGAATATTTTGATACACGTTTACCTGAAATGATACTCTCTTTGGAAGATGATGATCTTCTGGTCTTGACTGCAGACCATGGCTGTGATCCGACCTGGAAAGGGACAGACCATACCAGAGAACATATCCCTGTGATATTTTACGGTAAAAATGTCAAAGCTAGTTTCGTCGGAGGGCGCGATACTTTCGCAGATATTGGGCAGACGATCGCAGCTTATCATGGATTAGCACCATTGGAGTTTGGAAAAAATATTTTATAAAAGGAGAAAAAATGGCTACACCACATATTAATGCAGAGGTTGGGGATTTTGCAAAGACAGTTCTGCTTCCAGGAGATCCGTTAAGAGCAAAATATATAGCAGAGACGTTTTTGGAAAATGTTAGACAGGTCAATGATGTCCGTAACATGTTCGGGTTCACCGGTACCTACAAAGGAAAAGAAGTTTCTGTCATGGGATCAGGAATGGGGATACCTTCCTGTTCCATCTATGCCAAAGAACTCATTACTGAGTTTGGTGTTGAGAATATCATTCGTGTGGGAACCTGCGGTGCTGTCAGCAGAGATGTTAAGGTATTGGATGTCATTATCGGTATGGGGGCTTCTACAGACTCAAAAGTGAACCGTATGCGTTTTTCCGGACATGATTTTGCAGCGATCGCTGATTATGGTCTGCTTCGTAAAGCAGTAAATGCCGCAGAAGATGCCGATATCTCCGTGAAAGTGGGTAATATCTTTTCTGCAGACCTTTTCTATACACCAACACCAGAAATGTTTGATACTATGGAAAAATACAATATTTTAGGGGTGGAGATGGAAGCGGCAGGACTTTACGGCGTGGCTGCAGAGTTCGGTGCCAAAGCCCTGACCATTCTGACAGTCTCTGACCATATCCGAACAGGAGAGGTGACGACGGCAGAAGAGCGGCAGACTTCCTTCAACGAAATGATCATTGTTGCCTTGGATGTGTCTATTGGTTTATAGGAAAGGCAGATAAGAAAAGTGAAAGCTCTGCATACGGTTGTTTTTTTTCTTTTCACTATATTTTTAATGGCTGATCCTCAGGCTATTGTGACAAGCAGTCATTATGACCTGCCTCCTGAAGCAAAAGCGGAGAAAAACTTTGTTACACCCAATTTTACTTATGGGGATACTTCAGTCAATTATCTGGACTGGAGTTCAGGGACAGAGCAGCGTGCCAAAGGGAAAACGAATTTTTCTGATTTTGTCTATATAGAATTGGAAGGCGGAGCAGGCTGGGACTGGGGAGAATTTTATTTTTTCGCAGATATTGAAAATCCGACAAAAAATTGGAATAATGTACCCACAGATGACAGACGTTTTGTCATCAAACCGATTCTAGATATAAAGCTGGGGGAATCCGATTTCTATTTTCATCTTCAGGACTACTTTTTAAAATCCAAGACATTTTTTGTGAACAACCTTGTACCTGGCATTGCCTATAAGTATGTGAATGGAGATTTCTGGATACGACCGTTTATCGGACCACACTATCAGGAGAGTACTTTTTATGATGGTTTCAACGGCTATATGGCAGGTTGGACTTTCATTTACAGCTTTAAAATAGGTGAAGAGAAGTTTATGTTGAGTAACTGGCATGAATTTGAGTTTAATCGGAATGAAGAGCATTACCTCTATGCCGGTAACCCTGTAGGAGACGGACGAAGTCACGGTGTCAATGGTGCTCTGGCTTTCTGGTGGATACCCATCAATGCACTTACGGCAGGGGTACAGTACCGCTATTCAAATTACAAATTGGGTTTGGATGCCTACGCCACTGCCGTTATTTATTCGTTAAAATATAATTTTTAAAAGGAGAGAACATGTATCTACCACAAGAGATCATACGTCGTAAACGTGATGGTGAGAAATTGACTCAGGAAGAGATAGCCTTTTTTGTCAAAGGCATAGCAGACAATTCCATTTCCGAAGGTCAGGTAGCTGCTTTTGCCATGGCGGTCTATTTTAACGGTATGGAGATGGATGAGCGTGTTGCACTTGCATCGGGAATGCGTGATTCGGGTACGGTATTGGATTGGTCATCGTTAGACCTGGATGGTCCTGTGTTGGATAAACATTCAACTGGCGGTGTAGGCGATGTCGTTTCGTTAATGCTTGGGCCTATGGTCGCTGCCTGCGGCGGTTACGTACCGATGATCTCCGGGCGCGGTCTTGGGCATACAGGCGGAACACTTGATAAATTTGATGCGATCCCCGGGTATAACACAGAACCTGACAATGCATTGTTCAGAAAAGTAGTGAAAGAAGTCGGTGTAGCGATCATCGGACAGACAGGAGACCTTGCTCCGGCAGATAAGCGTTTTTACGGTATACGAGATGTGACAGCAACCGTAGAATCCATCTCACTTATCACGGCATCAATCCTCTCCAAAAAACTGGCAGCAGGGCTGGATGCACTGGTGATGGATGTCAAGGCGGGAAGCGGTGCATTCATGCCGACCTACGAAGGTTCACAGGAACTTGCAAAAAGTATTGTAGCCGTTGCCAATGGTGCAGGCTGTACCACTACAGCGCTCATTACCAATATGGATCAGGTACTTGCTTCTTCCGCGGGGAATGCTGTGGAAGTACGTGAAGCTGTACAGTATTTGACAGGAGAATACCGCAATCCCAGACTGCATGAAGTGACTATGGCTCTGTGTGCTGAAATGCTAATGCTAGGGAAGTTGGCAACATCTATTCAGGATGCAGAAGAGAAACTGCAATCTGTACTGGATAACGGTAAAGCAGCAGATATTTTTGCCGATATGGTGACCGCGCTGGGCGGCCCGTCTGATTTTATGGAAAACTGTGATGACTATCTGGACAAAGCAGACATTATCCGACCGGTTTATGCCGAAAAAGAGGGTGTCGTACTCTCTATGGATACCAGAGCCATAGGTTTGGCTGTCGTTTCCATGGGTGGAGGACGGAGAAAACCTACGGACAGCATTGACTATGCGGTAGGGTTTAGTGATTTTTCGGCACTTGGGGACAAGGTAGATGAGAACAGACCTTTGGCTCTGGTCCATGTACGGAATGAAACACAGTTCGAAGAAGCAAAAAATGCATTAAGGGAAGCCATTGTTGTGGGAGAAGGAATCTCTGAGACAAAACCGATGGTCTTTGAAAAGATATATTTGGAAGATGTGTGATGCGCTATTTTAAAGAACTTGAGACACTTTTGGCGTCTTCCTCCGCTCCCTATTCAGGTTTCAATGTTGCTTCCATTGCAGTGACAGAAACAGGAGAGATCTTTAAAGGGGTGAATGTGGAGTCTGTCGCCTATCCGACAACGATCTGTGCAGAGAGAAATGCAATTTTTTCGGCGATCACAGCAGGGGTAAAAGCAGGTGAGATCACAGAAATACATATATTGGCAAGAAATGTCCAAAAGGAATGGGTCGCTGCATTTCCCTGTGGTTCCTGCAGGCAGGTCATTGCCGAGCAATCACTCAACAGAGCCAAAGTGTATGTATACAGTTCAGAAACAGAGATTACAGAACATACTATTGATGCCTTATTGCCACATGCTTTTTTTTCACTCACATAAAAAAGAGCTTAAATCCTTAAGTCTTAATCTTTTTGAACTATAATATTGTATATTAGTTTAATTAGTTTAAAAGGAATAATAAATGATAAAAGTAGTTAAAAGTACATTAATGGCACTGGCACTGATCGGGTTCACTGGATGTGTTTCCACCTCAGACATTCAGGTAGACAGCACACAGTCAGATAAAGTTGATCTAAAAGGATACAAAACCTACCAGTTCATTGAAGGAAGCGGGATCGCCAAAGATACCAGTAAAAAAACTTTGAGAAAAAGTGAATCTATCTCTGCAGAGATAGAAGAGATGATCAATGAAGAGTTGGCAAAGAAAGGCAAAGTTCCTGTCTCAAAAGACCCTGATTTCTTTGTTGCTTATCTGGGTGGGGCAGATCATGAGGCAGTGAAGAAAAGACTGGATAAACATGGAAAAGAGGTGATAGAGAAATCACCGGAAGCAGCCCTTGTCTTAATGCTGGTTGATGCTGATAGCGGTGCAATTATCTGGATGTCTACAGCAGAGGGTGAGTTGAAAAACAGTACACCTGAAGAGAGAAAAAAACGTATCAAGTTTACGATCGAAAAAATGTTACAAGGTGTATAAACATCTATATCTAATAGAGTGATATACTAAAAAATTAACTTTATATTGATGAAAGTACAGATAAAATATACTTATATATTCAAAGGAGAATAAATGATACTTGTAAAAAAAGCTGTAACAGTGCTGTCTTTGAGTCTGCTTTTAGCGTCAGGTTCCCTGTATGCAGAGACCAACACGCCTATGACACAGGCTGCACAGATAGATGCTTCGGCACTCTTGAAAAAAAGCTATACCTACCTGGGAAGTCTGAATAAATATGCCTTTAAAGCTTCCGTGACCAACAGTGTAGATGTTGATGGTGAAGATGTTGTGATGAAACGTGTCGCAGATGTAAAAGTAAAAAGACCGGATCAGTTTAGAATAGACAGTAAAGGTGAAAACTTCAACCGTTCTTCGTATCTTTCCAATGGTGTTTTTACCATGATCGACAATAACGAGAAGTATTATGCTTCTGTTAAAACAAATAAAGGTATTGACGGTACTCTGGATATGATCAACAAAAAACTGGGGATCGTTATTCCTCTTTCTACACTTTTGCACAGTGATATGGCTAAATTCATCCATCCTAAAAAAGTACAGTATTTTGGTACAAGAATGGTTTCCGGTGTAGAGTGTAACTATATTGCGTTTAGGCAGCGCACAACAGTGGTACATCTGTGGATCGAAAATTCAGATACACCGCTTGTCCGTTCTGCAAAAATAGTCACAGATGCCAAAAATGACCGGGGTACAACAGATATGGTGTTAACTTGGGATACTCATCCCGGTTTTTCAGATTCTGTATTTGTGTTTAAAGCGCCAAAAGGTGCTTCCCATATCTCTATTAGACCAGCGAAGTAAAGGAAGAGAAAATGAAAAAAAATACCGTATTTTTAACGAAATTCGCAATAGCAGCGATGGTCATGGGATTTTTCTCTCCATCTGTAACTGTACAAACGACAAAGACAAGCAATGCAGTTCTGTCGTATGTACCAACGTCACTTTCTCTTTCTCTCTTCACTACTGCTGAAGCCAGAGGAAACAGAGGCGGCGGTGCAAGGAGAAGTGGAGGAGCAAGACGAAGTGGCGGCGGAGCAAGACGTAGCAATGCGCATAGAAGTGGAAACCGCAATGTTAAGAGAAGTAAAAATGCCAACAGAAACAAAAACGTCAACAGAAACAAGAATGTGAATCGAAATAAAAACGTGAATCGAAATGTCAATGTGAACAGGAACGTGAATGTGAACCGTTCCTATCATGGTGGTGGGAATCATCACAGACATGCAAACTTTTATCGTGGTGGCGGATATTACTATGGTGGGAGTTATCATCCTGTAGCAAGATTTACTTTTGCAATGCTGACAGCAGCGGCGATCGGTACGATCATCTCGTCCTCATCTATGTCTTCAAGCTGTAGAACATACGATGTAGGTGGGATTAACTATAAAAAATGTGATAATACCTGGTTTAAACCATTTTATGAAGGTGGAAATCTTCAGTATGAAGCAGTACCTTCTCCGTATTGATCAAACCCATAAGAGAAAGGCGCTTGCCTTTCTCTTTTAAATTCAAACACAATCCCAGAAAGAGTCTTTACCACACTATCCTGTAATATCTATTGAGATCGTAGAGTCCTGCTTGTAGCGGTGCTGCTTTATTGAAATGATCTTGGAAGCAGTCAAAGGTTTTCCAGAATCTGCTATCTGCACGAAATACAAGATATTTTTTTTAATCTCTCAATATCTTTAGGGCTTCGGTCAAAGTTGGTAATGAGGTCAAAAAAGTCTGGTAGATCTTTGTAGATGATACTTTAAGATAAACAAACTAAAGGATTAATTAGATATTAAAAACTCATGGCTAAACCCAGTGCAAAGCCTGAGACATTATTACCAAATGTATAACGGTAGATGAGTCTTGTTCGTGTAATGAAAACAGGGTAATTACTTGAATCCAGTTCAAATCCTGCACCCAGTGTTGTAAGATAATTGAATCCGAGTGCACCACGTTGTTTTCCCAGGAAGGTTGTATTACTGGCTTCCAGGACATAACGTAAAGGATTGTTAAGCATAGTCAGTCCTGTAGGAGCGCGCCAGCGTGTCCAAAGACTTATAATGTTCGCATCAGATGCGCCCTCTATGGAACTGTATTTTGATTTAAAACTTCTAAGTTTCATATAGTTGTAACGCAATTCTACATCTATCTCATAGTCTTCTCTGTAGTGTTCCCAATCGAGCATCAGTGAACCACCCAATCCATAAGTGTTCATCGTCCCCCGATGAAGAAATTCTAACTCTAAGTCCGTCTTGTTTTCCAAATAGTAGCCTAAAAGAGAGGCATCACTCTCTACACGTCCGAGGCTAAAATTAAAAATGGGTCTGAGTTTGAGTTCTTTGTTTTCAGTGAGAGGGAAATCCCAACCTATACCTCCTGAAAGGGAAAAACTGTTCCATTTCAATGGAATGTCAATATTTATCAGGTCTGTTGGTTGATAGCGTGAATACCCGGCTGTTCCCTCAAGATAAAGCGGAAAGTCATCACTAATGGTAAAGCCGCCGCCAAAAGTAGTTTGTTGAAGACTTGTGTCATCACCCTTTGAATTGTTAATAGCAAGTGAAGAGGTAGTTACATCTGGGAATACGGTAAAACCCATCAGTGTCAGGATGCCATCTTTACGTTTTTGGATGAGAGAAGAGAGAGTATCCCTGTCAGCAGCTGAAGCAGAAACTGACAATAGGATACATAGTATTAAAGTTAAAGTAGATCGTCCAAAGAGATGTTTTGTTTGCATACGATCTCTCACCATTTCACTAAGTCGATCAGCTTAGATGACTGATTTAATGGCACTTTTTGTAATGGATTTTTCCACACCTGTCTTGTCTTTTACCTGCCCGGCTGCTGCGTCGATAGCTTGATCTTTCATAGAAGATGATTCTTCTTTTTTCTCAGTTGCTTCTTCTGCTGTTTTTGCTTCTTTTGTACCTGTTGCTTTTTCAACTTCCCCTGTGACAGCTTTAGTTGCTTCTTTCTTAACGTGATCCGTAGCCGCTTTTGTTGCCATATCTGTCATCATATCTGCAAAAAGTGCTGTAGATGCAATGAGTGAAATGAGAATTAATTTTTTCATGTTGTATGTCCTTAGTTAAATATGTTTTCAAATGAAAACTAGAATGATTGTAGCATATAAATATCAAAGAACTATCTGTTTTACTATAATTTTTAAATAAAAATATGTATATGACGGAAATCTAATAAAATGTAGTTGCATTTTTACTAGACATACTTTATAAAGATAATATAAAAGGACGGAAATATGAAAAAGAGTACAAAATTGTGGGAGTGATAGGGCTACTTTATTTATTTACAAGTGTAGAAAAAACAGATTGGAACATCTTAAAAATGGCGGGGTACTTGCCTGTGGTGCAGAAGGTAAAACAGAAGTTATCGATACTGGTTATAGAATATCTCCCAGTGGTTTATCCATATTGAGTAAAACAGGGAAAAAGTGGAAAGTGAAGGGCTGTACACCATTCCCTGCAAAACCTGTTAAGTGATCTCAAAGAAAAACTGAATATTAACTTGATGGATGAAGATGAAGACTAGCAATGAAATACATACAATATCACTCCAATGCAAGTCCTCTATGCTAAAATAAGTATATATATTCCAAAATACAAGTGAAATTCATGAAAAAACAATTATTTTCCATCCTTCTTATAGCGACTGCTCTGTTTGCAGACAACAATGCAACGTATGTCGGTGATAAGGCCTGTATAGCCTGTCATAAAGAAGAGGTGATGGAATGGCAAGATTCTGACCATGATATGGCAATGATGGTAGCGGATGATTACTCTGTCAAAGCTGATTTCAACAATACCACATTTGACTATAACGGTATGGTTTCCACTTTTACGATGCAAAATGGAAAATATATGGTCAACACTGAAGGACCTGACGGAAAATTACATGACTATGAGATCGCCTATACCTTTGGTATCTACCCCCTGCAGCAGTATATGATCAAGTTCCCAGACGGAAAGATACAGGTACTTGATCCGACCTGGGACAACAGGAGTAAAGAAGAGGGTGGGCAGCGCTGGTACCATATTCATAGAGATGACAATGTGACGGCCGGAGATGTCCTGCACTGGACGGGTCCGAATATGAACTGGAACTACATGTGTGCGGACTGCCACTCTACGGACCTGAAAAAGAATTACGATGAAAAAACCAGATCCTACCATACCACATGGAGCAGCATCAACGTCTCCTGCGAAGCCTGTCACGGTCCTGCTTCTGAGCATATGGTATGGACAAAGAATAAAGACCTGAATGTAAGCAACAAAGGCTTTCCACTTTCTTTAAAATACAAAGTAGGCAAATGGGATACCAACAGTACTTCACATAGAACAGCATTGACAGACAAAGAGATAGAAGTTTGTGCCAAATGTCACTCCAGACGTTCACAGCTTGATGATGACTTCACTCCCGGAGATAAGTTCTCAGACCATTATCTGGCGGTTCTTCTTGATGAAGGACTCTATTTCCCTGACGGGAAGATAGAGGATGAAGTGTATGTCTATGACTCTTTTTTACAGAGTAAAATGTATGCCAAAGGGGTAACCTGTACAGACTGTCATAATCCTCATACCTTAAAACGAAGGGCAGAGGGAGACAAGGTCTGTTATCAATGCCATAAAGAAGAGAAATATACGGCGACCTCACACCACAAACATGAAGCTGGAA
>Ga0256834_1002900_pt1 | contig 10531 bp, 10 predicted proteins | sample 4281140metaG_FD_190536 | JGI IMG/M metagenome (GOLD analysis project Ga0256834, IMG submission 190536) | Hydrothermal vent microbial communities from East Pacific Rise, Pacific Ocean - 4281-140 | ecosystem: Environmental > Aquatic > Marine > Hydrothermal vents | place: Pacific Ocean: East... | reverse complement strand
GGGGTTTGGTAGATAAGCATCCAATCTATCTTCTCTTTTAACGCATTGAGCATCCCCTCGCCACCTTCTACCATCACAAAAGAAGGCTTTTTTAAAAAGTCCAAATTGTGGACTATCTCAACCTCTCTATTGTCGATGCCAAAAAGTGGAATCTCTCTATCAAAATCATCTACTTTAGAGTAAATACGGATATCAGGAGCATCACCACCGCTAAAGCGACAATCAAGGGTAGGTTTATCCACTCTTACGGTATTGCCCCCTATAAGTAATGTGCTACACACTTCTCTAAGTTGATGTACATGTGTAAGTGAAGCTTTAGAACTTAGGTAGCCACCACCGATACGACCGTTGGTAGTCTGTGCTAGTTTAAAAAGTACAAAAGCCCGACTTTGCCATATGATAAAGGGTTTAAGCAACTCTCTACACTCTTTTTCCAAAATTCCCATAGTCACATGCTCTAAACAACTAGCCCCAGCATCATGTCCCTCTATAGGGTCTTGAATACCAATGACTACTCTTTTGAGTGATAGGTTCTGAAGTAATGAAGCACAAGAAGGTGTTTTACCTCTATGAGAACATGGCTCTAATGTCACATAAATACTACACTCAGAGAAAAAGTCTTTCTCTAAACCCAATAAAAAATCATGGGCTTTTCCAGCATCTGAAGCATCAAAGTTGATTGATTTTTGTGTAAGTGTTTCATAGGTATCAAGAAGTGCTAAGACTTCTGCATGTGAAGTACCTGCTCGCTTATGGGCTTGTATGGCTAAGATGTTTCCATCTTTAAGCACCACAGCCCCCACAGTAGGGTTAGGGTAGGTTAACCCTTGATATTTCCAAGCTTCATTGAGTGCGAGTTGCATATAAAATTCATCATTCAAAGCAACTCCTTTTTATTTAGGCTTTAATTCCACTCAAAATATGTTTTACACGTATTGAGTTCACCATACGTAAAGCCCTCTTCACCTTGCTTGGTTTCTATCACTATACCATCATTATCTGCTGAAGTAAGCAAACCTTTTACTTTATCTCCAGCTCCAAGTTTTAGTTTAACTTTCTCACCTATAGCATTTTTAAAGTGCACAGGTTTCACAAGTTTTCTTTCTATACCTGGAGATGAAATTTCAAGTCTATAGGCTTGACTCATTGGAGGGTGAACATCTAAAAAAGGAGAAAGCTCATGAGATATAGTAGCACATAAATCTAACTTAACCCCACCTACTTTAGTCACCAATACACGATAAATAGTTTCGTCAAACTCTGTAACTACTTCTGTATCATAAAGTGCTGCACCATTAGCTTCGATGATTTTAGCTATTTGTACTTCAAGATTCATCTGTATTCTCTCCTGCTTCTTCCTCTTTACTTTTGCGAGTTGCTATCTGTTTAAACAAGTCTTCCATCTTATTTTGATGTTCTGGTTGTTCATCGAACTCAAATACAAAACGAGGGGCATTAAACCACCCTTCAGTCTGCTTACAATGGTTACTAATATAACCAGATACTATACGTAATTGCTTTAGTGCTTCACCCTGTTCTTTAGGTGTAAGAAATGATTTATCTAAATAGACTTTAGCATCACTCCGACCTTTGGAACAGACCACTTCTGTCACAGACAATCCATTAATACGTTCATCATTCAAAGAACCTAAAGCCTCAGGAATAATCTCTTTGAGTACAGATTCTGTACGATGACGTTTTATCTCTTCATGTGTCATAGAGGATTAGTCCATAGTCACTTGTTCTTCAACATCTTTAAAGGTCTCGATTACATCGCCCTCTTTAATGTCATTGAAGTTTGCAAGCATGATACCACACTCATATCCGTTTTTAACTTCTTTAGCATCTTCAGTATGACGTTTAAGAGAAGAGATAGTACTTTCATAAACAACCACTCCATCACGGATAAGTCTAGCTTTAGAGTTACGTGTGATGACACCATCAGATACTTTACACCCTGCAATTGTTCCTACTTTACCAACCACAAATGTCTCACGTACATCAGCTTGACCTGTGACTTCTTCAGAAATAACAGGACTCATCATACCACCAAGTAATGCTTTTACTTCATCGAGTAAATCATAGATGATAGAGTACGTACGAATCTCAATACCAAGCTCTTTTGCTTTCTTCTTGACAGCACCTGTTGGGCGAACGTTAAATCCAAGAACCACTGAATGCTCAGAAGCATCTGCAAGTGTTAAGTCACTCTCTGTAACCCCACCTACACCATCGTGAATGATATTGACTTTTACTTCTTCATTTCTAAGTTTTTCTAATGAGCCTTTAATCGCTTCTAAAGAACCTTGCACATCTGCTTTAATGATGATAGGAAGAGACTTAAGTTGCCCTTCTGCGATAAGAGCAGAAAGGTCATCAAGTGTTGCTTTTGTACTCTTAGAGAGTACTTTAGCTCTTTCAAACTCTGCTCTTTTCTCTGCCAATTCACGTACTTCTTTATCTGTACTCATAACTGTTAGTTCTTCACCAGCCCCAGGTACGTCATTAAGTCCTACGATAGCTGCTGGCGTTGATGGTCCAATCTCTTTTGTATTTGTACCGTCATCAAGTCTAATCGCCTTGATACGTCCAAATGTTTTACCCACAATGACATTATCACCCACTCTAAGCGTACCGTTTTTGATGATAACATTTGCAACTGGACCAAAACCTTTTTCTAATGAAGCTTCAACCACAACTGCTTTAGCAGATTTCTCTGCATTTGCTTTAAGTTCCATAAGCTCTGCTTGAAGTAAAATCGTTTCAAGTAAGTTATCAATACCCATACCTGTATGCGCAGATACTGGTACAAACTCATACTCTCCACCCCAATCTACTGCCATAACACCGATTTCAGAAAGTTGTGCTTTAACATTGTCTGGGTTTGCAGCTTCTTTATCCATTTTATTCACAGCGATGATCATCGGAACACCTGCTGCTTTAGTATGAGCGATAGCCTCTTTAGTTTGTGGCATCACACCATCATCTGCAGCAACAACTATAATAACGATGTCAGTTGCTTGCGCACCACGTGCTCTCATTTCTGTAAAGGCTTCGTGACCTGGAGTATCTACAAATGTAATTTTCTTACCATTTTTTTCTACTTGGTAGGCACCAACGTGTTGAGTGATTCCACCTGCTTCTCTATCCGCAACTTTTGCTGAACGGATTTTGTCAAGAAGTGATGTTTTACCGTGGTCAACGTGTCCCATAATAGTAATGACTGGAGGACGTTCAAGCGCATTTGCATCATCTTCTTCATTGTATTCATCTACAATTTCTAATTCATCAAGTGGATTAACTGTTGTTACTTCAACTTCGAACTCTTCTGCAAGAATTTCTATCTCATCTTTTGAAAGGAAATCATTTTTAGTTACCATCATTCCTAAAGCAAATAGACAACCTATCACTTCACCCATAGAACGGTTTACTTGTTCAGCAAACTCATACACTCTGACATTTTCTGGAATCTCAATGGCAGTGACTACTGCTGTATTCTCTTCTTTAATATATTTCTTACGTTTACCACCACGCTTAAGAGAACGACGTTGCTGAGGACGGAATGGAGATCTACCACGTGTTGGTCCACCGTTAGCAGCTTCACGTTTTTTCATCTCTTCTTTACGTTTTTGCTCTTGACGCATCATGTCTTCATAAATATTTTTATCAGAGAAGTCTAAAAGAACCACTTCTTCTCCACCAAAACCACTGTCAATATCACCAGACATACTGTCATGGTTAAAGATATCTATCTTAGTCCCAGAGTCTTTCGCTTCTGCTGGACCTTTTTTAGGTTTTTTCTTACCTACATAAGGCTCATAATTGGTAGAACCAAAAGAAATTTTAGTTCCAGCTCTCACAGGTGCAGGTTTAGCTTTTCTAACAATCTTAATGCCACCACGTGAAAGTACTCTTCTTGGTGCTTTAGGCTCAGCATTTTCATCTTTTGTAGCTTCTGTGTCTACTTTTTTGCTAACAACAGAAATACCTTTACGCTTTTTAATCTCTTTAGGTGCAGGAGGTGGGGTTGCTTCTTCAACAGGCTCTGTTTTCTCTACTTCTTCTGGTTCTGCTGTTTCCATAGTTTCTACTACAACTTCAGTTTCTTCAGGAATAGCTTCAACTTCTACACTTTTTTCTTCAACTACTGGCGCAGAAACTTCTACTGCTTCAGTAGCTTCAACTACAGGTGTTTCAACTTTTTTCTTCACAACTGTGATGTTTGACTTTGTACCAGCTTTTTTAAAACTTTTTGGAAGTGTTCCTGAGATTGCATAATCTACAAGGATTCCAGCATTTTCCACACTAATAGTACTATTACCTGCTTTCACATCAAAACCTAACTCTTTGGCTTTCTCTACTAACTCGGCATTTGATAAACTAGCTTCTGCTGCTATATCTTGGATTTTAACTTTATCCATTCTTGATTAACTCCTTAAATTATATGCGACTAACCGCATGAGTTGACTTTTGAAGTCAACCCTGTCAATAGCTTAGTGAACTGTTCCGAATCTTGCTTGAAACGTTTCACTAAGCCTCTGACTTTTTTTTCATTTTTAACACATTTATCACAAAGGTAAAAACTTCTACCTAACCCATCAAATGCTATAACCTCTTTACCCGATTGCTTTAATCTAATCAAAGTGTTTTGAGGATGTCTACTTCGGCAAGCGATGCACATACGTATTGGCTGTGATTTTTTCATGCGTATTATACCCAAAAAGAGATTAAGCCTCTCGCTTAATTTTTAGTGATAACACCACTGTTATCTAAAGCGAGTGTAAAAACCCTAAATTGAGGGAAACGAGCTTGTAATGCCTGTGCCATTTTATCTGCATCCTTGTCATAGGCTAAATTAAAAAATGTTGACCCAGAACCTGAGAGTGTTGACATTAAAGCCCCATGTTTTAAAGCCAACTTCTGTACATCAAATAGTTCTGGTATCATCTTCATACGTCTTGCTTGGTGTAGCTTGTCTTTAGATGCTATACGTAACAAATCCCAAGACTCTGTCATAAAAAGTGCTGTCATGTACGATGATCGTGAGAGTGAATAGACGGTCTCTTCTTTTCTATACATTTTAGGTAGTATCGTACGAGACTTCGCAGTTGATATAGTACGGTTAGGTACAACCACTACTGCTCTAAGATATTCTGGCATACGTCTTTTTTTACTATAGACTCTGTCTCCCTCAACACATGCCACATTAAATCCACCCATCACTGCAGGTGTAATGTTGTCAGGGTGATGTTCATAACGTAACGCTTGATTGAGTATTTCTCTTTTGTTATACTTTTTACCTGCTGCAGTATATGCACCTGAAAGTGCTGCGACAATGACCGCAGAAGATGACCCTAACCCACGTGAAATTGGAATACGATTATGAAATTCAAATCTAAAATTATCATCTCTACCTGTTAGTCTTTTATAATTTTCATTAAAAATACTAAGAAAAAGAGAATTTTTCTTTATCTTAGGGTTCCCAGCACCTTCACCATGTGTTGAAAGGCTCAAAAATTTTGAGGGCTTAATGATGATTTCATTTCTTAAATCTACAGCCAGTCCTAAAGTATCAAATCCAGGTCCAAGGTTAGCAGAAGTTGCAGGTACTGATACAAACATAATATTTATCCATTCTAGACAGCTGGCAGACTATACTCAGGGGTTGATTCTTCATCTATTGCAAGATCATGAATACTTTGAGGTAATGCGAAAGGTGCATTGACTGGCTGTTCATATTTTTTTGTCATTATAGTCTCTTTTTCCTTGATAAAATAGAGATTCCCTATTGCCTTAATAGGTTGATTGCCATTTAAAGTAAAACCGCTACATCCAAAACAACGAATACCTCTTGTAATTTCAATCGTTTTCAACATAATATAGGTAAGTTTAATGGCCATATAGGAACCTGGCCCTCTGGTATAAATAATTTTAGTGATATTATAGGTTTTCAAAAGCTTCATGATGGAAGGTAACAAAATTTCTGAAGTTTTTAATTCACTCGAAATTTGCTCTATAAGTATATCATCTTCATATACCCCTAAAAGTAAGGGAGATGAAATAGAGATAATAAGAAGTGTGTATTGTTTAGGCAAATGATCTTGCAAAAGTTCTACTTTGTAACTCTTCTACTGCTACAAGATCATAATTGCTACTGTCTTCAAGAAGTTTGGTAGTCAATTGATAATTTAAGTGGTGACTTCCTGCGAAAGATTCATATTTACCTAAAATATTATGCCCTGTAACCATCATATCACCCATCGCATCTAATATTTTATGTCTAGCGAATTCATTGTTAAAACGTAAGCCTTCTGGGTTGAGTACTTTGTGGTCATCTAAGCCTATGGCATTTTGAAGTGTTGCCCCTAAAGCTAAACCTTGACTTTGTAAGTACTGGATATCTTTAGCAAAACCAAATGTTCTTGCTCTTGCCACTTCTTCGATAAAATTTTGTGTCGAAAAGTCACAGCTGGCACTCTGTTCTGCGATAACAGGATGGTCAAACTTGATTCTAAACTCAAACTGTGCCGTATCACTAGGGAGAAGTCTTACAAATTTATCACCATCGGTAACTTCTACTACTTTTTTAATCGCGATAATCTTTTTAGCTGCATCTTGTTCTTGAATACCTGCTTCATCTAATAAAAGACAAAAAGAGATAGATGAACCATCCATTACAGGCATCTCATTCCCACTAACTATTACACGCATATTATCTATACCATAGGCGTAAACAGCCGACAAAAAATGTTCAATCGTAGAAATAAACCCTTTATCACTACCTATAACTGTTGCCATACGTGTATCTATCACAGAAGAGGGAGAAAGAGGAATCGTTAATGCTAAATCTTCACGGTAAAATACGATACCTGCATCGACATCTAAAGGTTCAAGACGTACTTTTATCGGTTCACCTTTATGTAAGCCAATACCAATCACTTCAATCGGTTTCTTAATCGTTCGTTGTTGCATTTTTACTCCCTTCCTCACTCGAGAAAGAACAAAATTCTTTCTCAATTTTTCTCATCAAAAAATAAATTTCTTCTACAAAATTATTTATATTATTAAATATTATACTCTAATTTAATTATTATTGCAAGTATAGCATATTAGCCTAAATTAACTTCCCTCAATAATCTTATCTGCTTCTTTAAATATATTATCAATATTTTTTCTAATCCAATCTTTATCGAACCACTCTACAGGGCGTACTTCAATCCCCTGTACTAAGATTCCAAAGTGTAAATGGTCACCTAAAGCCAAACCAGAAACACCCGTTTTTGCTATGGCTTCTCCTGCTCCTACTTCATCGCCTTCATTTACAAGAAGTTGTGAACAGTGCCCGTAAAGAGAGTAAAGTCCAAGACCATGGTCAATCATAGGCATATTTCCATAGATACCATTATCATCTGCATAGACTACAGTACCAGCATTTGATGTTTTAATACTTGCCATTTTTGTACTAGCCAAATCGTACCCTACATGGTAAGAGTGAGAGACTTTATTATCTTTTGTTTTATAATAGTAATGACGTTCATCACCATAACTTGCTACTTTTTGTCCATTACGTAAAGGGTAAAACTTTTGTATTTTCCAATTTTCTAAAATATCTGAAGAGACATTTTTACTGAGTGAATGAATCAACTCTTCATTTTTTAGACGCATTGTTTCATTAATAGCTCTTAATTTATCAAGTTTATCGTCTATATCTGCATATTCTGGATTACTCGAAGCAAGGTCTGTAATCTTTCCATCTATAAATTTATCTTTAGCGTGAATCCAAGAGACACGGTATTTATGATTTTTAGTATAGTATGGTATATCTACCATACGCTTATTATTGGCTCTATCAGTAGCTACTATTTTTGCTTTAAATGACTCTTTTTGAAAAGGCCAAGCAATAAGTGCAGCATAATAGCCCTCTTTTTTATAAGGCTGAGCTTTAAACTGTTTGCCTCCTGCTTCTACATACAAAGTATCTAAATTTTCATCTTCTGCTTGAAAGACCACAAGTGCAGAACCACCTTGCGTAATGCTGTATGAGTTAGACAAGATATTAACATTGGGTCTTTTATAGTCTACATTAATCTCGATGGTTTTTTCACTTGCATTACCTTGCATAAAATTCCACATACTGTTATCTGTCACTGAAACTTTAAGCGTTAATTTCTTTGCCTTAGGGTCAAGTACTTTACTCTTAGGGTACTTTACTAAAAGTGTTTGTTCTTTCGTATTTGCATCAAACTCTCCTTGACCTACAATGATACTCTTACTCCCATCACTTAAAGTAAGTTCAAAGTTTTTTAACCCAATGTTATCATGGAGTTGTACTTTTAACGGTTCTACTCTATTCCAATAAAGATTATTTTGACTCTGTACCGTTGGTGCTTCTCTTTCAAATTCAGGAGCGGTATAGATATATCCTGCTCCCCCCAATACTACAAGCAAAATAAATATGATTAAAAATTTGCTACCACTTTTTTTATTATTTCTACGTTTCATTCATTAATCCTAACTCATTTATCTTCTCTAAGATTCTATCTATACTTTGTTGTAAGTTACATTGGGTGAGTGTAAATCCTGCTGCAACTTTATGTCCACCACCATTAAATGCCAAAGCAACTTGTGAAACATCCACTTTTTTACTACGTAATGATATACGTATGCCCTCTTTTAACTCCATCGCAAAAAGTGCTACTTCGACTGTGGCTAAAGAGCGTGCATAATCAACGATGCCTTCCATGTCTGATACTTTAGCACCTGAGGCTACTATCTCTTCTCTCGTCACAAAAAGTACTGCTATCTTTGCCTCTTGATATAGACTAAGTGAAGCTAAGGCTTTTTCTAAAATGCGTACAGATGCCAAAGAGCGTCTTTGGGTAAAATGATACGCTATTTTATCTGGTTTAGCACCTTTATTCACTAAGTCCTTAGCCACAGAAAAGACCTCTTCATTGACTGATGAAGTCGTAAAATATCTTGTATCAGAAAGTAAGGCCGCATAAAAACAGGTGGCTGCTTTGGCATCTACCTCATAAAGTCTATCAAAAAGTGCATAAGCTACCTGTGAAGCAGAAGCATACTCTGGTACGATTACATTGATAACACCATAGCCTGTGTTGCTATGATGGTGGTCAATGTTGAGTATTTCCCTGTCTGTTAAATCAAATCCTAGTCTATCTACACTGCCACAGTCACAAGAAATGATAAGACTATCGGTATAGTCCATTTTATGTTTAATTTTTTTTAAATTTGGAAGAAAATCCAAATAAAGAGGCAAAGCATTTGAGGCATTGACTACTTCTATTTTTTTAGACTTGTCTTTTGTAAGTAAGGCATAAATACCCAGTGCCGTACCTAAAGTGTCTGCATCAGGATTTAGATGAGAAAGTATGGTGATACTCTTGGCTTCTTCTATCTTAACTCTCACATCCTCAAAAGGAAGTTCTTTTTTTGTCATCTATACCTTTCACTTCACGCGAAATTTTATCTTAGAATTGTTAACTGTTTATTACTTTTAAGAAAGGTCTTCCACTTTCATAGACAAATCAATCCAATTTGCCTGATGTATCACCGAACCAGAACTGATAGCATCTACACCCGTGGTCGCTATAGACTCAATAGTATCTAAAGTAACATTACCTGAGGCTTCGAGTAAAATGTGTGGATAATGCTCATTTCTATAAGCAACCACTGCTTTGGTCTCTTCTATAGACATATTGTCACACATGACGATGTCTGCCCCTGCCATCATCGCTTTTTGTGCCATTTTTAGACTCTCACACTCTATCTCTACTTTAGAAGTAAAAGGAATCTTTTGACGTACCTCTTTCATGAAAGCATCCAAGTCATCTATGGTTTGTAAGTGTGTGTCTTTCAACATTAAACAATCATCCAATCCCATACGATGGTTAATACCCCCACCACAACGCACGGCATACTTCTCAAATGCACGTAAAAGTGGTCTTGTTTTTCGGGTATCAAGCAGTTTAACCCCTGTACCCTCGATGGCTTTTACATACTTGGAAGTAAGTGTTGCTATAGAACTCGCATGTAGTACCATGTCTAAAATAGAGCGTTCCAAAGAGAGAATCGTCTTAGAGTCTCCAGAGATGAAAAGGAGCTTCTCACCTTTGCTAAATGAGCCACCATCATTGACTTTCCACTCCAATGTCAAGTCGTACATCTTTGCAAAAGTTTCTACATACTCTTGACCTCCAAAGACACCACCACTCTTAGCTATGATGTAGGCTCTTATCTGCTTAGCTGTACTAATACGAGAGAACAAATCTCCCCTACCCACATCTTCTGCTACCAGTGCTTTTAAAAACGCTTCTTTTAACATCAGTTAATCGCCAACATACGTTCAAGTGCCAAGTTTGCATACTTTCTTACTTCAGACTCAACCACTATCTCATTGATAGGTTTACCCTCTTCTATAGACTTTAATGTAAGATATAAATCTTCCAATGTTGTCTCATTCATCGTAGGACACTCTGGTTTTGTAGAAGAGAGTACATACGTATTATCT
>Ga0256834_1002899_pt1 | contig 10535 bp, 8 predicted proteins | sample 4281140metaG_FD_190536 | JGI IMG/M metagenome (GOLD analysis project Ga0256834, IMG submission 190536) | Hydrothermal vent microbial communities from East Pacific Rise, Pacific Ocean - 4281-140 | ecosystem: Environmental > Aquatic > Marine > Hydrothermal vents | place: Pacific Ocean: East Pacific... | reverse complement strand
TTTAAAGTCTAAAATATTATTCATAAAGATGCGATAATCAAATGTTTTATCTTCTGAAATTATCGTAACTTCACTAGAATAAGACATCGGACTTTTAGAACCTGGATAATTTTCTAACTCAAAATCGCGTAATTTAATATGAAATGATTTTTGTTTTTGACCTATTTTTTTTGGTTTTTTACCATACACTAAAGTTCTTTCTTTAGCACCATAGCGTATTCTATAGCGCAAACCTTCAAAGTCGAATTGTTTAGGTGGCAATGTTAAATATTGTTTTCCTTTAACGATTACTTCTTTGGTTTTTCCGTTAGCGGAGATTTCTAATCTTAACGCATCTAAATCATCTTCTGAACCTGTAACTTTATCTAAAGTTCCTTTTATTGGATTTGTTGGTATTACAAAACTCAAACCTGCTAACTTATGCAGTGATAATAAGTTAAAATCTTGTAAACTGTCTTTTTCAACTATGCCTTCAAAATTATCTCGCATTCGTAAAAAAGTTCCTTCATGCGGTGTTTTTATTTTTAAATCACCATCAATTAAAGAAAAATTTATTGCGTTGATATCTGTGGTATTTTCAAAACCAATTTTTACATTATGAATAACTTGACTTTCGCCTTTCTTTATATAATGATCATGTCTTGAACCTGTGGATGACTCTACAAAATGAAGAAATTCATAAGTATTAGTATCTTGCTTAAACGGAAGATATTCTTTTAACGATATTTTTATTTTATTATCTCTAAATTCTTTGTTTAACGAAAACGAATTACCTAATAAAAAAGAATTGCCAAACAATTTACTTAATATTAATGGTTTGTCTACAACTGTTAATTGATCTTTTCTATCATCAACAATAACATTTAAATAGGTTTTATCGGATAAATAAGTGTTAGAAACTTGACCTTCTTGAATTGGCATAATACCTTCTTCACTTATATATCTTGTAATTCCAGCGCCAATTAAAATTAACACAAACGACAAATGAAAAGCCAAAACCGACCATTTTTCTTTACGATATAATCGATATCTAAAGATATTACCAAAAAAATTAATTAAAAATATTAGCATGATTAATTCAAACCATCTAGTATTATAAATTAATGCTTTTGCGGTTTGCGTTCCGTAAGAATTCTCTACAAAAGTTGCAATTGCCATTGCCAGTGCAAAAATAACGAACAACATACCTGTTAAACGTGTTGAAAATAAAATATCTGCTAGTTTTTTCATTATATTTAAATGAATTATTAAGTCGCAAATTTAATGTTATTTAGCAAATCAAACTGTTAACTTTCTATATTTTTTTTAGATAAAAAAAAGTAAAAATAGTTACTAATTTTAACACTTTATTTTCATAAATTTAATAATACTAATTTAATTTGGTTCTAGTCTAATATGACGTTATTTTTATTTAACCACAAAGAACACCAAGAAAACACAAGGTTCACAAAGTTGTACGGTATATTTTCTTTGTGCTCTTTGTGTAAACCATTGTGAACCTTGTGGTTAATCTTTTCTACGCTATACTAAACTAGAACCTTTAATTTTAACTTGCCGAATTTTAAAAACAACCACAAAAGGCACAAAAAACTTATGTGAACTTTTGTGCCTTTTGTGCCTTTTGTGGTTAAATATACCTACTTTTTATTTAGAAACTTAAGTTAAATCATTTCCTTAAAATAAACCAATCGTTCTTTAAAACTAACAGATTCAAAACCTAAATCTGTAATTGCTTTATCTAACACAAAACCTGTTTTTGCTGGTCTTTGTGCTTTTTGATTTAGTTCTTTGGTAGAAATTTTATGAATCAACTTTTTATCTAAATTAAATACTTCTGCTATTTGAATAGCGATTTCGTAAATACTCAATAACTCATTACTTGAAACATGATAAACTTGTTTTTTACTAGATTTTGAATTTTGAATTACCAACAAACATGCTTTTGCTAAATCGTTTGCTAATATTGGCATTCTAAATTGATCGTTTATTACGTTAATTTTTTCACCTTTTTCTAATTCGCCTTTAACCCAAAGTACAATATTACCTTTGTTAGCGTTTTCTACTTTACCATAAACCAAAATGGTTCTTAAAATGGTAAAATTTATTTTTGATTTTTTTAATAATTCCTCCGATTTTAATTTAGATTCTCCATAATAATTTACAGGTTTTGGCAAATCATCTTCTTTATAAAGTCCTTTTTCACCATCAAAAATAAAATCCGTTGAAACCTGAATTAAATGTGTTTCTTCGTTTTTACAATAATCTATTAAAGTTTCTACAGCAGTTACATTTAATTTATCACACAATTCTTTTTTATTTTCACAAACGTCTACGTTTGTCATTGCTGCGCCATTAATGATGAAATCTGGTTTTATCCTTTTTAGATGTTTTGTAAGTACTTCAGAATCTGTTAAATCAATATTATAATAAGTGAAGTTTGTTGTTTTACTTATTCTATTTTTTCCTTTAGAAAAAGCAAATACTTCAAAATCAGTTTCGTTTACAAATAAACTTATTAGATTTTGACCGAGTAAACCATTACTGCCTGTTATTATTATTTTTTCTTTTTTCAACATCAATTTTACTTAAAAAAGTTCTTTTAATTTATTAATTTGCTCTATTCGACCTAAGATAATTAATTTAGAATTTGGTATTAATTCTGTCTCTGGTTCTGGATTAATAATATATTCATTTTCTGGTGTTTTAAACCCTATAATAGAACAACCTGTTTTTTTACGTAAATCTAATGTTAATAAACTTTTATTATGGAATTCTATTGGTAGGTTATTCACTTCTATTTCTTGTAAATTAGTATCACAATCACCATCTAAAGCAAGTTTATCTACAAACTCGATAACATCTGGCGAAACCACCAAAGAAGCCATATGATCACCACCTAATCTATCTGGCATTATAACATTGTCTGCTCCAGCGATACGTAATTTACGTTCAGAAGTACCTTTAGAAGCTCTGCTAATAATTGTAAGATTCTTATCGAATTGTCTTGCGGAAAGTACCACATATAAATTATTGGCATCACTTGGCAAAGTGGTAATTAAATTTTTTGCTTTTTTTATTCCTGCACATTCTAAAACAGCATCATCTGTAGCATCACCTTTTACACATAAAATATTATTCTGTTCAATTTCTTTAATTAATTGTTCGTCACCTTCAATTACCACACAAGGTTCATTATTGTTTCTTAACTTAATAACTGCCTGTCTTCCATTACGACCATAACCACAAACAATGGTATGATTTTCTAATTTATTAATTTTTTTTTGCATTTTTTTTAATTTAAGATCTTCCAAAAAAGTACCATTTGCAATGTATTCTGTAACAACAGAAACAATATAACCAAATATAGTAATACTTGTTAATATTAAAAATATGGTAAATAATTTTAGATTATTATCTGATGGATGTACTTCACCAAAACCAACCGTAGAAATGGTAATTACGGTCATAAATAAAGCATCTACAAACGAATAATCACCTATAAAAATAAAACCTAAAACACCAATAGAAACTAAAGTTAGTGCCAAGAATAAAACGATATGAAATTTATTTTTAATTTTCATTAGTTGTATTATAAATCAAAAACCGAACTTCTTTTAGTATAAATCATATCTTTTAATCGCAATAAAAAAGCCAAGGTTAAATATATCCCGAATGACAAACCAATTGTAACAAACGAAATGTAAATAAAAAATAAACGCACATTAGACGCTCGCATACCTAATTTATCTGCAAAACGAGATAACACGTTAAAACCGTGTAATTCAAAAAAATGCCTTATTTTAGTGATGAAATTCATTTAGGCAAAGTTATATTTATCTTTTGGTTATTACTAATAAAATATTACATTCTTACTGATTATTGCTATTCTTAAAAATTTTAAAGCATACAAAACACTATGACTTTGTTTTGTTCAGAAAATTAAGTGCACAACTAGTAAAACAAATTTTACTTTATCATATTTTTTAAATAATACTTAATAAGATTAGAATTAATATGATTTTCATTTACATATCCTAATTCTTTTGAAATAAGTTTAAAACCATATAAATCTTTTTGAGATTTTGGTTTAATGAGATCAAACATGCTTTTTGGTAATATTTTTCTCATTAATCTAATAAAAATATTCATTTTTTTTACTTTAAAATTTACTTGAAATTTTTCAAAAATAGTACTAAAAACATATTTTTTCAAAAAAATCTTAGTCATTTTATCTTCTAAAGGCAAATTTTTAAAAAACATCACAATTTCATTATCCCAATACGGTAATAAATATTCATAACCAAACATCTCATAAACTCTAACACTATTTACTATAAATTTAGCCTGTCTTTCACTCTTAACCCAGTTTTCGAAAATAGCATATTGAGGATTCTTGTTTTTATTAATACTTAATTCTAAAGCATCAATAAAAATACTTTTATATTTAAGTAGTTCTTCATTGTTATATTTAAATTGTAAATTTAAAATACTTTCTATTGTCAATGATTTATTACTATTATTACTCCATCTTTTATCAAATACGGAACCAGCAATGACATCTAATGTATGTCCAGGCACAAAAATTGCATCTTTAGGCAAATTATATTTTTTATGTAATTCTTTAACCGCTAAAAAATCTTGTATATGTGGTAAAGAAGTGAGATTTGAACCTTTGTCAAAAAAGAATTTTTTAAAAGTCTTGGAAGTTGAAAATTCTTTTATTAATTCTTTATTATACTCAATAAACACCCAATTAAAACCTAACTTTTTGGCTACTTTTTCTGAAATTTTAACTTCTTTATTATCTTTACTTCCATATGTAAAACAAAGTATATTTTCATAATTATATAACTTCAACAAAGTTGCTATTAATCTAGAATCTAAACCACCACTTAATGGAATTATTAACATTCTCCCATTTGCTTTTTCAATTAAACGTTTTGTAATATTACGTAATACAATAGTGAATTGTCCCTCTCTTAACTCTTTATTAATTAAACTATTAGGCAATAAGTTATCATGATAGTAATTTGCTTTTTTATAATTCACACCAAATTCTATATACTCACTTGCTTGTACTTGATAAACTTTGTTTATTAAAGTTTTGTTTCCTGTAACAATACAAGAGCATGAAAATTCTTTAACTGAAAATTCATTTAAATCGCAATTAATATCATACTTATTAGTGTCAGAAATTATAAAATTTTCTCCATTTTTTTTATAAAATAACGGTATTGTTCTAAGTCTATCTACAGCTACTTCTATCTTATTTTTTTTCTTTATAATTACTGAAAAAATTCCGTTTGCTCCAACAAGTTTTTCTTTAAAACTACATTTAGTATCAGCGAAATATTCAATTAATTCTTCGTTTTTAAATAATTTTTTATTTTTATTAAACACATAGCCTTTTACATAGATATTATCTCTTTCATACCATTTATAACCATCGTTATTTGTTAAGTTTATTTTCAAAATTTCTAAAATAAATTATTCGCTAAAATAAAATAATTAATTCTTTTAAATAGAATATCCCATATATTTTAATAAAACATTGCAAAAACAATATAAACTCGCAACAAATTAATTAACTTGCATCTTGGTTAAAAAATAATTTTGAAAAAACAAGAATACATAGAAGTTTTAGGTGCTAGAGTACATAATCTAAAAAATATTGATATAAAAATACCTAGAAATCAACTAGTTGTAATAACTGGTTTAAGTGGTAGCGGAAAATCATCCTTAGCATTCGATACTATCTATGCCGAAGGACAACGACGTTATATCGAAACATTTTCTGCTTACGCAAGACAATTTTTAGGAAATCTAGAAAGACCAGACGTAGATAAAATTAATGGTCTTTCGCCTGTTATTGCAATCGAGCAAAAAACAACTAACAAATCACCAAGATCAACTGTTGGAACCATAACCGAAATTTATGATTTCTTACGATTGTTATTCGCTAGAGTTGGTACTGCATACTCGTTTATTAGCAATGAAGCTATGGTTAGTTATTCCGATGAACAGATTCAGGATTTAATTGTAACGGATTTCGAAAATCAAAAAATTAACATACTTGCTCCTGTAATAAAATCTCGCAAAGGTCATTATAGAGAATTATTTGTACAGATTGCCAAACAAGGTTTTGTAAAAGTGCGTGTAGATGGCGAAATAATGGATATTACTAAAGGTATGCGATTAGATCGTTATAAAACGCATGATATTGAAATTGTTATTGATCGACTTAAAGTTGAAAGTGAAAAGTTAAAAGTGAAAAGTTTAAATACTAACTCAAAAGACCTTAACCTTAAACCCAAAACCCAAAACGAAAATGGAACCGCAAACCAATATCTTCCCTTAGGGAAGATTAAGATGGGAAGACTTTCCGAAGCAATAAAAACAGCAATGTATCATGGCGAAGGAACTATAATGGTTGTTGCCAATGATAGCGAAAAAGCACGATATTTTAGTAGAAATTTAATGTGTCCGTCAAGCGGAATTTCATACCCAAAACCAGAACCTAATAGTTTTTCATTTAACTCCCCAAAAGGCGCTTGTTCTTATTGCAATGGTTTAGGAAAAGTAAACGAAGTTTCAGAAGAAAAAATATTTCCAGACAAAAAATTAAATATAAAAAATGGTGGAATCGCGCCAATTGGTGAGCAGAAAAACTCATGGATTTTTAAACAATTACAAATAATAGCAGATCGTTTTAATTTTAAAATGACAACACCAATTGAAAAAATCCCTAAAAAAGCAATCGAAATAATTTTAAATGGCGGAAACGATAGTTTTGAAGTCGAATCTAAAATTATGGGCGTAACTCAAAATTATGAAATTGATTTTGAGGGAATTAACAACTTTATTACCAATCAATACAAAGAATCTGGTTCAAATTCAATTAAACGTTGGGCAAAAGGTTTTATGAATGAAAATATATGTTCTTCATGTAATGGTTCGCGTCTAAACAAAGAATCTTTATTCTTCAAAATCAAAAATAAAAATATTAGTGACTTAACACAATTAGATATTGTACAATTAGCAGCATGGTTTCAAAAACTAAAATTATCGAAATCTGAAGCAATAATTGGTGAAGAAATTATTAAAGAAATTAAAACTAGAATTCAATTTTTATTAGATGTCGGTTTAGATTATCTAACTTTAGACCGAAGTTCAAAAACCCTTTCTGGTGGCGAAGCACAACGTATTAGATTAGCTACTCAAATAGGTTCACAATTAGTTGGCGTACTCTACATTTTAGACGAACCAAGCATTGGTTTACATCAAAGAGACAATCATAAATTAATAGATTCTTTAATTAAATTACGTGATATTGGCAATTCAATTTTAGTAGTCGAACACGATAAAGATATTATGTTAGAGGCAAATCATGTAATTGATATTGGTCCTTTTGCAGGAAAAAATGGTGGCGAAATTATTAGTGAAGGAACGCCAAAACAGATGTTAAAAAGCAATACTTTAACTGCGGATTACCTTAACGGAAAAAGATTCTTTGCGATACCAAAAAAACGTAGAAAAGGAAATGGTAAAAAAATAACACTAAAAGGCGCAACAGGTAATAATTTACAAAATGTAGATATTATAATTCCGTTAGGCAAAATGATTTGTGTAACTGGTGTTTCTGGTAGTGGAAAATCCACTCTGATTAATGAAACTTTATATCCTATAATAAATCATCATATTTATAGAGCAGTTAAAAACCCGTTACCATATAAATCTATAAAAGGTTTAGATCATATTGATAAAATAATTGACATCAATCAATCGCCAATTGGCAGAACACCAAGATCTAATCCAGCAACATATACAGGTACATTTACTGAGGTTAGAATGTTATTTGCAAAAACTCCCGAAGCATTAATTAGAGGTTATAAACCAGGTAGGTTTTCATTTAATGTTAAAGATGGTCGTTGTGAAACTTGTCAAGGTGGCGGCATTCGTATTATTGAAATGAATTTCTTGCCAGACGTTCATGTAGAATGTGAAACTTGTATGGGCAAACGATTTACTCGCGAAACTTTAGAAATTCGCTATAAAGGTAAATCTATTTCAGATGTATTAAATATGACTATTGATGAATCTGTTTTGTTTTTTGAGAATATTCCGAAGATTTACAGAAAATTAAAAACAATTCAAGATGTTGGTTTGGGGTATATTTCACTTGGGCAACCTTCCACTACACTTTCTGGTGGAGAAGCACAACGCATAAAATTAGCAACCGAACTTTCTAAAAGAGATACAGGCAACACGCTTTACATTTTAGATGAACCAACAACAGGTTTGCATTTTGAAGACATAAATGTATTAATGAAAGTATTAAATAAATTAACAGACAAAGGAAATACTGTTTTAATTATTGAGCACAATTTAGACGTAGTTAAACTAGCAGATCATATAATTGATGTTGGTCCTGAAGGAGGAAAAAAAGGCGGAAAAATACTTTGCACTGGTACTCCTGAACAAATAATAAAAGTAAAAGGTAGTTATACTGCTGATTTTTTGAAAAAGGAAATGGCTTAGTTTTCATCTAAAAGACAAGAATTACAAGTTAAAATGATAAAGACAAAATTAAAAAGAATAGTATTAAATTGTTTAGCATTTATAATAGGAATAATAGTTGCATTTTATTCGGAATTATTTTTCAGAAAGCAAATTCAAAATTTATATAAGTGGTCAACATCTAATAAAATTCAGTTTACAGGTAAAGATTTTTATTTACCGGGAAATATTATTCATTATATTAGTTTCGGTTTAGCATTTTTAATATTTTATTTGTATAATAAAAATGAAACTATAACTATTATTCTTAAACGTTTTTTTTTGAATAGTTTCATTTTTATCATTACTATTGTTGGTATTTCATATTTAGATGCAAATATAAAGTTAGTTGAATGTACAGCTTGTCCAAACGGAATTCGTTATTTAAGGTACAATGAAATAAAATATTCTTTAATAACAGGATTAAGTGTATTTTTAGCAATATTTCCAATAATAATTAGATTGGCAAAACAAACGAATAAACAAATAAACAAAACATAAAGAAATATGACAGAAGATAAAAAAATAAGAGAAAAATTAAAACAAAAAACTTGGAACGAAATCAAAACCAACGATTCATGGGCAATATTTAAAATAATGTCAGAATTTGTAGAAGGTTACGAACGTTTAAGTAAAGTTGGTCCTTGTGTAAGTATATTTGGTTCTGCAAGAACAAAACCTGAAGAAAAATACTACAAACTAGCAGAAGAAATTGGTTACGAATTAACTCAAAATGGTTATGGTGTAATTACAGGTGGCGGACCAGGAATTATGGAAGCAGGTAATAAAGGAGCACACAGAGGAAAAGGAGTTTCTGTCGGTTTAAATATTGACTTACCTTTTGAGCAACATGACAATCCGTATATTGATAATGATAAAAGTTTAGACTTTGATTACTTTTTTGTTAGAAAAGTAATGTTTGTAAAATATTCACAAGGTTTTGTAGTAATGCCTGGTGGTTTTGGAACTTTAGATGAATTTTTTGAAGCAGTTACCTTAATTCAAACACATAAAATTGGTAAGTTTCCAATAATATTAGTTGGTACAGAATTTTGGTCTGGTTTATTTGATTGGGTTAAAACTACTCTTTTAAAACAATTTAAAACAATTAGCGAAAAAGATTTAGATTTAATTACGATAGTAGATACTAAAGAAGAAGTTATTGAATTCTTAAATACGTTTTATAATAAATACGATTTACAACCTAACTTTTAAAAAGTATCTCATAAAAAATCCTTTCAATATTATTATTGAAAGGATTTTTTTAATTTTATTATAGTAATTACTTACTATGCTTCAAACGCTTCAATTGAAACGTAAGATCTATTATTTCTTTTTTTGGTAAACTTTACTAAACCATCAACTTGAGCATGTAATGTATGGTCTTTACCCATATAAACATTTTCTCCTGGATGATGTTTTGTTCCTCTTTGACGGATAATAATATTACCTGCAATAGCAACTTGACCTCCAAAAATCTTTACTCCTAATCGTTTCGATTCTGACTCTCTACCATTCTTAGAACTACCTACACCTTTTTTATGTGCCATAATATATAGTTTTAAATTGTTAAATTATTATTTTTCTATTCCGTGATCGTTAGCATCTTGCCACACTTTTAACTCATCCCATTTTCCTTCAGCAGCCATTTTTGCTTGTTTTGGCCAAGATCCTGGTTTTTTAGAAGCGTATCTAGAACCTGCTGCTGCTAAAATTTCTTCTAACGTTGCAACTTCAGTTCCTGCTAATTCAGCAAAAGTATTGATACCTGCATTGTTGAATATCTCAGCAATTTTTGGTCCAATTCCTTCTACTTTTTTTAAATCATCTCCTTTAGAAGTTGCTTTTTTAGCAGCTGTTTTTTTCGCTACTGGTTTTGCAGTTTCCTTTTTTGGTGCTGCTTTTTTTGCTTCTGCTTTAGGAGTTGCTTTTTTTGCAGCTTCCTTTTTTGCAGGTTTAGCACCACTAGTTACGATACT
>Ga0256834_1002898_pt1 | contig 10535 bp, 8 predicted proteins | sample 4281140metaG_FD_190536 | JGI IMG/M metagenome (GOLD analysis project Ga0256834, IMG submission 190536) | Hydrothermal vent microbial communities from East Pacific Rise, Pacific Ocean - 4281-140 | ecosystem: Environmental > Aquatic > Marine > Hydrothermal vents | place: Pacific Ocean: East Pacific... | reverse complement strand
CTCTTTAAGATCAAAGATTTAGCGATAAACACAGAAAAGTGCTAGAATCGTCGCGATCTAGAATCTTGCGTAGTATTTTGATTCTACTTAGGGGTTAAATTTAACTTGAATATATAATAATATAAACTTTCAAGTTATTGAAATTAAGATAAAAACGATAGAGAAGAGTAAAGAATGGGCTTTCTGAACGTACCTTGTTTGTTTAATCAATGTCAAAAAATTACAGCGAAGATCGCTTTGGCAGGTTTACTTACAACAGTGACAATTTTTTCTAGCACAACTGTGCTAGCTAAAGAATCGGCACAAATTAACCTCCGTGATGCAACAATCTCAACATTAATAGAGACTGTCTCTCGTATTACAGGTAAGAATTTTGTCGTTGACCCTCGGGTGAAGGGTAAAGTAACACTCATCACGAATAGTGATATTGATGAAGATGAGTTGTATGAAACATTTTTATCAGTTCTACAAATACATGGTTTCTCTGCTGTACCATCGGGTGCAAATTTAATTAAGGTTGTGCCTTCTAATCAGGCTAAACAACAGCCGGTTCCTGTAATAGGGGAAGAGGAAGAAAATAATAGTAAGAAGCGAAAAAAGCGAAAAGCAGATGAATTAATCACACGTGTTATTCGTGTTGAACATGTACCAGCCGCGATGCTAGTGCCTATTTTACGACCTTTGGTTCCAAGTACTGGTCAGTTACAAGCGTATGGACCAAGTAATACGATTCTGATTTCTGATCGTGCGGCAAATATTGAACGTTTGGTTAAAGTCATAAAACGTATGGACCGTGCGGATGATGAAGAATTAGAAGTTATTCCTTTAAGGTTCGCCTCTGCAAAGGATCTGGCTCAAACCATTCAGACCTTACAAAAATCATCAATAAAAGGGGCAGTATCAAAAAATAAAATATCAGCGGATGTACGTACAAATAGTTTGTTGCTGAGTGGTGATAAGTCTTCTCGACAACAAGTGAGAAAAATAATTGAAAAGCTAGATACCTATCAACCTATTGAGGAAAAGACCAAGGTTATTTATTTAAAATATGCTAAAGCAGTAGATCTTGCAAAAGTATTGACAGGTTTTTCTAAAACTCAAAAAACAACTAAAGCGACAAAGAAAGGTGCGGCAGGCACTCAAACGGCCAGTGTAGATATTCAGGCTGATGATTCCACAAACTCTTTGATAATCACGGCTGAGCCTGATGTGCAAAAAAACTTAGCTAAGGTTATTGCTCGTTTGGATGTGCGTCGAGCACAGGTTCTAGTAGAAGCAATAATTGCAGAAGTTTCTGCCGATTTATCACAGAGCCTTGGCATTCAACTGGGTACAGGTGGTACTGCTGATGGTAGTAGTAATGGCATGGGGCTTCTTTCTGTATTTGGTAGTGCAGGTGCAACACTAGGAACTAATGGCATTACGCCTTCAGCTAATGGTACAACTATTGGTTTTGGTGTGGGTAATAATGGCAAACTTCATTTTGGTGTTCTTATAGATGCTTTGGCTGGTGATGCGGCTACTAATATTTTGTCAACACCTACTATAATTGCCATGGATAATGAAGAAGCGAAGATAGTTGTTGGTAAAAATGTACCTTTCCTCACTGGAAAGTACACTGGTACAACTTCTGGTAGTACAACACCTTCTAACCCTTTTCAAACTATTGAACGTAAAGATGTTGGTTTAACGTTGAAAATCAAACCACAAATAAATGATGGTAGCAGTATTCGAATGGAGATAGAGCAAGAGATTTCTAGCCTTGCTGCATCTGATATAAGTACTGCAGATGTTGTGACAAATAAACGAACAATTAATACAACGGTTATGGTTGAGGATGGGCAAGTATTAGTATTGGGTGGCTTAATCGAAGACACTTATACAGATACAATCCAAAAAGTACCACTGTTAGGCGATATACCTATAATAGGAAGGGCTTTTAGAAATACTAAAACAATTAAGAAAAAGCAAAATTTGATGGTTTTTATACACCCAGTAATTATGAGAGATGTATTAAGTGGTGATAGTTACACACGACAAAAGTATAATAAGTTAAAAGGTGCTCAGACTGAAACAAACATATTAAAACGTGGCTTGTTAAAAGAACGTGCTACCGCTTTTCCTGCTGATATTAGACGTGACTTGATTAAGAAAATGACGCCAGAGCAAAAGAAGCAGTTGATTATTCGTGAACAACAGCAGCGTGTATTGGCTCATCAGAGAAAAATACAACAAGCTAAATTAGCACAGCAAAAGAAAAACAGAATGCTACAGCAACGTAGAGCCGCAGCACAACAGGCTAAAACTCGTCCTGTAGTTACGTCTCCAGCTATAAATGTACCTGCAAGGTTGCAAAATGTTATACCGTCAAAGCGTAACTAAGTTGATTGTTAACGAACTAACTCTATTTAAAATATAACAATGAATAATAATACAGAATTAGAAGTTGAAACTAACGAGCTTGAAAGTGCAAAAGTTTTGGACTTTCCCTACAGTTTTGCTAAGCGTAATGGTGTTGTGTTGCAACGCACGGGTGATGGTGGGTTGGTCGTACATTATAAAAAAGGTCTAACTCCAACGATTGCCAGTGAAGTTAATCGCTTTTTAGAAAAAGATGTCGTTTTTAAATTAATCGAAAATGATGAGTTCGAGCATACACTCGCGAGACAATATGACAATAGTGGTGCTGGCGCGAGTGCCATGATGGATGATTTAGGTGAAGAGCTAGATTTGCACGATGTTGCTGATTCACTGCCAGAACCTGAAGATTTATTAGAGTCAGAAGATGATGCTCCAATAATTCGTCTAATTAATGCTTTATTAACACAGGCAGTTAAGGAAAATGCTTCAGATATTCATATAGAAACCTACGAGAATCGTATGGTGGTTCGTATGCGTGTTGATGGTGTGTTACGTGAAATTTTAGAGCCACCACGTTCTTTGGCAGCATTAGTCATTTCTCGTATCAAAGTTATGGCAAAGCTCGATATTGCTGAAAAACGTGTCCCACAAGATGGTCGTATTTCATTACGTGTAGCAGGTCGTGGTGTTGATGTGCGTGTGTCTACACTCCCATCGGGTCATAACGAGCGTGTTGTAATGCGTTTGTTAGACAAGTCGGCAGGGCGTTTAAATCTTGAACATTTAGGTATGGACCCAGCCACTCAAGATCGACTTAAAGAGCTTATCAAGAAGCCTCACGGTATTATTTTGGTTACTGGTCCGACAGGTTCTGGTAAAACAACAACGCTTTATGCCGCGTTAACCAATCTTAATGAAACCAGCCGAAATATTTTAACGGTGGAAGACCCTATCGAGTATTACATTGATGGAATCGGTCAAACGCAAGTTAATAATAAAGTTGATATGAGCTTTGCGCGGGGTTTAAGAGCCATTTTACGCCAAGATCCTGATGTCGTAATGATTGGTGAGATTCGTGACCTTGAAACTGCAGAGATTGCTGTACAAGCATCGCTTACAGGTCATTTGGTTTTTTCGACTTTACATACAAATACAGCAGTAGGTGCAGTGACTCGTTTACGTGATATGGGAGTAGAACCTTTCTTATTATCATCTAGTTTAATCGGTGTGATTGCTCAGCGCTTGGTACGTTTATTATGTGAAGATTGTCGCGTTCCGTATACGCCAGACTTAGCGGAATGTGAATTGATTAATGTTGACCCTGCATCACCTCCTACGCTTTATCATCCTAAAGGTTGTACGGCGTGTAACCATTCTGGCTATGCTGGTCGAAATGGTATTTATGAATTCGTTGAAATAGATGATACAACACGAAATATGATTCATGATGGAGCGAGTGAGCAAGCTGTTGAAGATTATGTTCATCAACGTGTACCAACTATTCGTCAAGATGGAATGCGCTTAGTCATTGCTGGCAGAACATCACTTGAAGAAGTATTACGCGTTTCTCGTGAAGACAAGAAGCTTAGCTAATCTATGCCAGCTTTTGAATACATAGCACTTAATGCAAAGGGCAAAGAAGAAAAAGGCATTTTAGATGGTGATAATGCAAAGCAAGTACGCCAGCTATTACGAGATAGTAACCTAACACCTTTAGAAATTAATCAAGTTGAAAAATCTGAAAGTGGTGATAAAACTAAAGTACAAAGAGCAGGGCGTGTAAAAGCTGCTGATCTTGCATTATTGACGCGACAACTTGCTACGCTAGTACAATCAGGTTCGCCACTCGAAGAAGCTTTAGCGACTACTGCTAAACAAACTGAAAAAAGAAACATAAGGCATATTTTAACCGCAGTGCGTACGCGTGTTGTTGAAGGATATTCTTTAGCAGATGGTTTAAAAACATACCCAACCGTTTTCCCTGCAATGTATCGAGCAACTATTGCAGCAGGAGAACAATCTGGTCATTTAGATGCGGTATTAGAGCGTATGGCAGATTACACAGAGTCACGCCAAGAAACACAAACACGTATTGCTAATGCCATGTTCTACCCTGTTATTTTAACAATTGTTTCCATTGCAATTGTGGCGGGATTACTTGGCTTTATTGTTCCTAAAATCATCGCAGTTTTTGATAATATGGGGCAAGAACTACCACCGATGACGCGCGGTTTAATTATTGTCAGTGATTTTGTGCGTGATTATGGTTTGTATATTGGTGCGGTGCTTGTGGTTATTTATATTATTTTTAAACAGGCTATAAGGCAACCTAAATGGCGTTATCTTTATCATAGTTTCTTGCTTAAATTACCCTTGATTAAGAAAATGGTTAGAGGACTAAATACAGCTCGTTTTGCACGAACCCTAAGCATTTTAGCTTCCAGTGGAGTCCCTATCTTGGATGCTATGTCTATTTCTGCAAAGGTTGTACAAAACCTTCCTATGCGCCAAGCAATCGAGGCAGCTGCACATAAAGTACGAGAAGGTAAGTCGATTAATCGTGCTTTAGATCAAGCAGGTTATTTTCCACCTATGACTGTTCATCTTATAGCCAGTGGAGAAAGTAGCGGTCGTTTAGATGAAATGCTAGAGAGAGCAGCCGTACAACAAGAGCGTGAGACTGATTCCATGTTAACTAATATGCTAGGGTTGTTCGAGCCAATACTGATATTGGTGATGGGTGGAGTTGTGTTGCTGATTGTATTGTCAATATTATTACCTATATTAAATTTGAACCAATTAGTGCAATAACACTCCTTAATAGCGAGTGATTAAAGTTAGTAATTGATTTTATTGGTTTTTTAGTTAGTTTTTATAAAGACAGGAGAAGAACATGGTTTTTAATTTACGCAAGGCTCTAATGAGCTTTTTATTGGCAGCAGTATTACTACCAGCAATTGCATTTGCAAATACTGAGTTTAAGGGTACTGAAACGGTTAACATTAACCGCGCAGATGCAGCAACATTAGCAGCTTATCTTAAAGGTGTGGGTGCAAATAAAGCTGAAGCAATTGTTAAATATCGTAAAGCTAATGGTAAGTTTAAAAGTGTAGATGATCTAATGAGCGTGCCAGGCATTGGTGAGGAGACGGTTAAAGACAACAAACGTAAGATGTCTACTTCTCGTGGTAAAACGGTTGCACCAGAAGGTTATAAACTAGGCAAAAGTAGCGGAAAATCAAAATCATCGACTAAAAAATCATCGACTAAAAAGAAAACCACATCTAGTCGTAGTAGTTCAAAAACTGATGATTCATCTACATCCTCTTCTAAAAAAAGTAGGTCTACATCATCCTCTAATGAGGGGTCGAGTAAATCATCAAAAAGTAATAAGAAGTCATCTAAAAGTGCTAAAGATGATAAAAAATCTAAAAAGAAGAAAAGCTCTAAGAAAGACAAAAAGTCTAAAGATAAGAAAAAGAAGAAAAAAGAATCTAAAAAGAAAGATAAGTAATTATTTAATTATCTACCGATTACAACTTGTCGGTTAAAAGTAACTGAATAGCCAGTTTCCTGCAAAGGAACTGGCTATTTTTTAAGCAAAACGATAATCTGTCAATATTCGAAATAACATGATTAGACAATAATTAAAATGAATATATTAGTTACTGGCGGAGCAGGATACATTGGCTCACATACCTGTATAGAGCTTATGGCAGCAGGCTATACACCTATTGTTTTAGATAATCTTTGTAACAGTTCAACGGTATCTTTAGACCGTGTGAAAAAAATCACAGGTAAAGCAGTTACTTTTATTCAGGGTGATGTGCGTGACTCTAAAATCTTAGATCAAGTTTTCAAGAAACATGATATTTACGGCGTAATTCATTTTGCAGGTTTAAAAGCAGTAGGTGAATCGGTTGAACAACCATTCATGTATTACGATAATAATATCGCTGGTAGCATTTGCTTATTTGATGCCATGAATCGTAATGATGTAAAACGAATTATATTTAGTTCGTCAGCCACCGTTTATGGTGACCCTGCTACTGTTCCAATTAAAGAAGATTTTCCTGTAAGTGCAACTAACCCTTATGGGCGTTCAAAACTTCATATTGAAGAAATCCTACAAGATATTTATACCTCTGATAACCAGTGGAATATAGGACTACTGCGTTACTTTAATCCAGTTGGAGCGCATGAAAGTGGACTAATTGGCGAAGATCCTAACGGTATACCAAATAACTTAATGCCCTATGTGTCTGGTGTTGCCGTAGGTAAATACGAACAGTTATCAGTATTTGGTGGTGACTACCCAACGCCAGATGGCACGGGTGTACGTGATTATATTCATGTAGTTGATTTGGCGAAAGGTCATGTTAAAGCTCTGCAAGCCTTTGAAAGTGAAAAGGTTGAAAACTTATATACGGTGAACCTTGGTACAGGTATTGGTTATTCGGTGCTTGAAATGGTTAAGGCATTCTCTAATGCATCAAACAAAGATGTGGCGTATAAAATTGTAGATCGTAGGCCAGGTGATATAGCTTGTTGTTATGCAGACCCCGCACTAGCAAAGGAGATGTTGGGCTGGGAAGCACAGTTTGGTATTCAAGAAATGTGTGATGATACATGGAAGTGGCAGAGTAATAACCCAAATGGATATAAAGTGGTAGATAGTTCTGAATTAGACTCTGAGTTAAATGCTAAGTTAGATATGGCTATTGATGAAGTACTGGCTTAAAGAAAACGAGATTATAATGATGAAAAACAAACAAAAAATATTACGAAAAGTGACAATGTCTACTTTGTCACTGGTATTTTTGAGTGCTTGCTCAACCGTGCCATCACCGCCGACTGTAGCTGAAACAGCAGCAGCAGCAAGATCAGTTGATACACTCAATCAAGCTCCTACTTATGCATCTAATACATCAACGAATCCTCAGGCAACAACAAGAGTTGCTTATCGCTCTGCAACTAGCTCCACTATTTCGCCACAAGATACGCTAGATATAAATGTTTTCAAAGTTCCTGATTTATCAGCAACATCAATCATTGTTGAGCCAAATGGTATTATTTCACTGCCTTTAGTTGGTTCGGTACGTGTTGCAGGGTTAAGTATAGCCCAAGCAGAAAGCACAATTACACAACGTCTCAAGCAATATATGCAAGACCCAAAAGTCAGTGTAGTCCGCACAGATAATGCAATTTCGAAACGTGTGACTGTTGAAGGTGAAGTGAGAACCCCTGGGGTTTTTCCTATTAAAGGAAATCTAAGTTTTTTACAAGCAATTGCAATGGCGCAAGGTATTACAGAGGTAGGTAATTCTCGGAATGTTTTATTCTATCGTGATGGTACACAGCATAATATAAGTCTTGATTTAGTGAGAACAGGTAGAATACAAGACCCTATATTACGTGGTGATGATCGTATTGTGGTTCTTAAAGATGCTGCAAAAGTACGTGAGAAAAAGATTATTGATTATTTGCCAGCCGTTATGGCACCGGTATCAATATTTAGTGGTCGCTAGATTGTTTCAACGCATATTACAGACATAAAAAAGGGCGCATTATGCGTCCTTTTTTATGTCTGTAATATACTCAAGGTCTTTCTAAGGTTATCATCGCATTATGAAAGTAAACGCTGACCAATTAGAACAATTCTTGCAACGACAGCAAGAAATTCCACGTGCGTTTTTAATTACGGGTGATGAACCTTTGCAAGTGATGGAAGCATGTGATGCGATTCGTCTACAGGCTAAAAACCAAGGTTTTAGTGAACGCGATGTGCTTCACGCAGATAATAAATTTGATTGGGGAGCGTTATTAGGCGCATCAAATGCTTTATCATTATTCAGCGAAAAAAAGCTAATAGATTTACGCATAGAAACCAAAACACCAGGGCGAGTAGGTAGCCAAGCTATTCGTGATTATATGCAGAACCCACCTGATGATAAGGTGTTATTAATGCAAATGTCTAAGTTGGTTGGAAGCGCTCGAAATAGTGCTTGGGTGAAGGCAGTAGAAAAGAGTGGTGTAGTGGTGCAGATATGGGATTTATCACCACCACAAACCATGGCATGGGTAGCAAAGCGAATGCGCGCTGCAGGTATGCGACCTAGCAATGATGCGGTGCGGTTATTAACAGAGCGTGTCGAAGGTAACTTACTTGCCGCAACACAAGAAATTAGTAAATTAAAATTGTTGTTTCAAAGTAGCGAAGGAGATGAAGGCGCTGAAATTGTTATTGATGATAAACAGGTATTAGAGTCAGTCAGTGACAGCTCACGTTTTTCAATTTTTGATTTATCCAATGCAGTAATGATGGGTGATGTTCATCGTGTTCAACACATTCATCATAACTTGAAAGAAGAAGGCACACCTGTTCAGCTAATGCTTTGGACATTGAGTGATTTAAGCAGGCAACTTTATAGCGCCAGTTTTAGCCTAAAAAATGGCACTCCAGCTTCACAAATATTATCAAAGATGCCACGACCGAGACAAAAACCTTTTCAAGCAGCATTGCAACGAATGCAATACACAGATTGGACACCGATTCTCAAAAAGAATGCTGAAATAGACCGTTTATCTAAAGGGCAGGGTGATATTGCTAATAAAGGATTGGGCAGAGTCTGGTCAGACTTGTTAGAATTAGCTCTAATACTGGCTGGAACAGCTGTAATAAGCAAATAACTGCTAAATAAACACAGTTTTAGAAGGTCACCCCCCCTGTTTTTCGATGATTTGTATGTGAAATATCGTATTTTTAAACACAAATCATCGAAAAATAGGGGGGGTGACCTTAAAAAAAGACCAAAAGAAGACTATGAACCAAGAAATTAAAGAATACATGCATGATTTAGGGCTTAAAGCACGAAAAGCTTCAAGCACGCTGGCGGCTGTAGAATCAAAACAGAAAAATGATGCGCTAAATGCCATTGCAGATCGTTTGATAGAGCAAAGTGAGCTTTTAAAAACTGAAAATGCCAAAGATTTGCAAGCTGGTAAAGAAAAAGGCTTAGAAGCGGCGATGTTAGATCGCCTAGCGCTAACAGATGACGGTATTACTAAGATGGCTGAAGGCTTGCGTCAAATCGCGGCTTTGGCTGACCCTGTTGGTGAGATTACCGACCTAAAATATATGCCTTCAGGTATTCAAGTAGGTAATATGCGCGTGCCATTAGGCGTTATCGGTATTATTTATGAATCACGCCCTAATGTAACGGCAGATGCGGCAGCTTTGTGTTTAAAGTCAGGCAATGCAACTATTTTACGGGGTGGCTCTGAGGCGATTCATTCTAATAAAGCTGTGGCAGCGTGTATTCAAGAGGGCTTAAAAGTAGCAGGGTTACCCGCAGAATGCGTACAAGTTGTTGAGACAACTGATCGCGAAGCGGTGGGTGAATTATTGCGCTTAAAAGACTCGGTGGATGTGATTATCCCTCGTGGTGGAAAAGGCTTGATTGAACGTGTAAGCAACGATTCATTAATACCTGTAATCAAACACTTGGATGGTATTTGTCACGTTTATATTGATGATGATGCCGATACTGAAAAAGCAATTAATGTGACGTTTAATTCTAAAAGCCAACGCTACGGAACGTGTAATACGCTAGAGACATTGCTAGTGGCAAAATCACGTGCAGATGAAATACTGCCAGCATTGAAAGCATTGTTTGATGAAGAGGGTGTTGAACTACGCGGTTGTGTAAAAACACAAGCTATTATCAAATGTAATGAAGCAGCAGAAGAAGATTGGACGACAGAATACCTCGCGCCAATTTTATCTATTAAGGTTGTGGATGGTATGGATGATGCCATTGTTCATATCAATACGTACAGTTCACAGCACACTGAATCTATTATCACCCAAGACATCACAAAAACACGTCGTTTTATGCGCGAAGTTGATTCAGCATCGGTGATGGTCAATGCATCAACACGTTTTGCTGATGGTTTTGAATATGGTTTAGGCGCTGAGATTGGTATCAGCACCGATAAACTTCATGCGCGTGGCCCTGTTGGATTAAATGGCTTAACTTCGCTTAAATATGTGGTATTTGGTGATGGTCATGTTCGTACATAAAGCGCACAGATGATTGGAGTTTTAGGAGGGACGTTTGACCCCATTCACTTTGGACATTTGCGCCCAGCCTTAGAGATTTTTGAACAATTAG
>Ga0256834_1002897_pt1 | contig 10536 bp, 13 predicted proteins | sample 4281140metaG_FD_190536 | JGI IMG/M metagenome (GOLD analysis project Ga0256834, IMG submission 190536) | Hydrothermal vent microbial communities from East Pacific Rise, Pacific Ocean - 4281-140 | ecosystem: Environmental > Aquatic > Marine > Hydrothermal vents | place: Pacific Ocean: East... | reverse complement strand
TAATTTGTTCTGGGATTCGTTTACCTTGATTTTGCCAAACAATATTCATCGGTTGTTTTGATAAGTTTACTTGGAGAGTCTTACTAGTATTTTTTTGTTGATTGGGTACTATCTCTCCATTTTTCATCTTCTGATCTGGAAGATTTTTTTGAGAGGCGTCTTCACAAGATGCGAGAAATACTAATGACAGAACAAACAAACTATAACGAAAGACGGCGTTCATATTTTTATCCTTTTTTTATTCATTGAAGCCTTTGCACAAACACATGGAGAGAGAGAAAAAGCCTAATTTATTATTGGAAAAAAAAGACCGTAAACTAATCTCAAAAAAATTCATGCTCTGATAATGGTAAGACACAAGCACTTAACCTCCACTGAACTTGAACTCTATTTGCGTCAAAGATCTTTAAATCAAAACTACCAGCAGAGCCGGTAGTATGATGAAAGCCCCTAGAAGGGGCTATTGGTTACAGTCCATTTAGCTGCATTTGTTCTTGTCGTTTCCTTCTTTTTCATGATTACGAATATATTCTCTAATCATTTCCTCATCTAAACCTACCGTACCAACACAATAGCCTCTTGCCCAAAAATTTCGACCCGTGAAATTTCGCTTTACCTGCATGTAATCCTTGAAAATACGAATGGCTGACTTACCTTTCAAAAAACCTACCGTATTGGCAACGCTGTACTTTGGAGGCACCATGAGTAACATATGAATATGACCCCTCATTGCATAACCCTCAATCAATTCAACTCCTTGTTGCCTACATAAATCTCGTAATATCCCTCCTATATCTCGTCTTAATGTTCCATAAATAGCTTTCTTTCGATATTTAGGAACAAATACAATATGATATTTGCAATAATGTTTAACGTGAGCTTGGCTCTGCCAGAGACAGTGGTTTACCGAGATTTAATTATTTCGATGGATAGATATTTATTACATAACTGTTGTTAGACCGAGGTTTTTCCAATTTTGCATTCCACCACGATAGTATTTTATTGGCGGGATATCCAAACTTTCTTAATGCTGCAATACTAGCTGGTGATTGGCCACACCATGAACCATTGCAAAACATTACAAGTGTTTTAGCCTTTGTGTAATCAAACACATCTGATGTATCTCCCCCTGCAATTGCTTCGTCTACATCGATGTCATCTTTCCCTTCCATTACAGTGACATCAAATCTATCAGATAGTAGTTTCATAATGCTTTCTGTTGTTGCTCCTTCTCTTGGTGTTAATTCTACCCACGATATATTTATAGAGCCAGGGATAGTTCCACCTGCTGCTTGGTCAGGTGTTCGAGAGTCAATGAGCAGGGTATTTTTATCACCGTCACTAATTGTTTTTGCATAATTTATAATTTCTATTTCACCGATAGTTTCTATGCCTTTACCTAAACTCATTGGGCGAATACAAGCGGGTGGGCATGGGCGAGATGTTCTTGCAAAAGTACCATCAATCGTAGCGCTAGTGTCTTGATTTCTCATGAGCTTAACAAGTTTACCTTTGTGTTTGATAGTAATATCAAATAGATTAGGTGTAATACCTACAGGCTTGCCCTCTGCTAAAGCCGATGCAGAAATTAGGCTTAAACTTATGGTAATTGATAGAGAGATTAATCGTTTTATTAGATTCATTGTTCTTGTCCTCGTGGTGGGGGAGTTATTTTTGAGATGATCAATATTCAGCATGTTTGCTTTATACATGTGACTATTGGCTTATTATATAAACGAGATGAAGGATAAATATGTGTGGAACAACTGTATTTTTCACTGAAACTACTGATGTTTAAATAGTATTTTTTTGATAAACGTATAAAACCGAACTTTTATTATTTACTTGGTAAGTACTTATCCATAGATATTAAGGGTTAGCCAGAATGCAAAAGCAACAAATCCAGTAATAAACAGTGCCAAAAAGAAAGGTTTAAAAACAAGAGCTGTTTCATCTTTTTCTTTGCGTGTTAGCGTGGGTTTTGTCCCTAAAATCATCGCTTGAAGAAGCTTTTCTTTTTTTACAAGCTGATGATAAATAACGGCAATGATATGCACGATAATTAAAATGATTAGAGTATTAAAAAAATAATGATGCAATGCAGTTGCACTCTTTACAAAACTTTCTGAAATATAGTATGCGAAGGGCCCTTCAAAGAACACATCATCAGTGGAAAATAACCCAGTCAATCCCTGCACAATAAGAAGTAGGTAAAGGATAAGCACCATCACACCACCAGCAGGATTATGTCCTATAGTTTCTTTTGAGTAGCCCAAAAATAGACTACGCAAATATTGGAGGATTATTTTCGGCGATTTAATAAAGTGACTAAATCGAGCTGTGGTAGACCCTACAAAACCCCAAATTACTTTACTGAGTATTAGCACAAAAAGGGCATAGCCATTCCAGCTATGCCACTTTAGCTCTACATCGCCATATCTAGCACTTAACCATGCAAATGTGACCATTAATACAATTATCCAATGGCTAGAACGTATAAATAGGTCCCACACTTTCATGTTATTAGTCTATTTTTTTACGAAAATCATCATGACAACTTTTACATGCACTACCGACTTTTTTAAAAGCTGCTTGAAGTACTTTCATGTCACTTTTATCGGTTAACTGAGTAAAGTCATTAAGAGCATTTCGTAGTTTTATGCCTGCACTTTTGAAGTCCTTTGGTTTTTCCCATATTGTAGGCAGTGCTTGAGTTTTTCCTTTTCCCGAACCTTTAGGGAAAGCATTGCCATGATGCTTAGCGGCATTTAGGATACTATCCGCATGATATTGAACATCAATTAATTTAGGATGTTTGAGTATTAGTATAGATTTTAGTGCATCCATATGGCCCGCCATAACCTTATAAATACCTTGGCGATGTACAACAACGGCTTTGTGGTCAGCCGCTATTGCTGTGGCACTTATACATCCAATTAATACTATGCTAAGCGTGAGTTTTATCTTCATTTTAAAGCCTATTGATTTATTTAACGGTTGCCTCAAGCAAGTCACTCTTGCCAGTATTATCTTTCCATGTAAGCTTAATTTTATCGCCTGATTTTCCAGCATATTTAAAGGATAAGAATGGGTTCTTTGAAACAGAGCCACTCCAATTTGCAGATAATAATGTCTTTGCATTCGCTGTAACATCGACATGAGTAATGTACTCAGCAGGAATTTTATTACCTGTTTTTTTATCTTTGCGAAGACCTGTTTCCATTGGGTGAGTGATAAGTGCTTTTATTTGAACCTTGCCACTCTTGTTTTTAGTTCTTAATTTAATTGTTGATTTTGCCATGATATTAGCCTCCGCAGCCGCCTCTAGTTACTTTCACATTTGTTTTTGCCGTGTAATATTTTTCATTTGCTTTAACAAGAACAATCACATCAGTAGTTGTCCCCATTTTAAAGCGTGTTTTAACAGCGGGAACAGTACCTTCGCCTATTTTGTACATTGCCGAAACAGGAGTTGGATTATTAACAGTAATTGAAATAATATCCGTTGTGCCAGCCAACTCAGAGGTGATACTGACGGGAACTACTGCACCATTTTCTGCAATTTCAGGGGCTTTAATCTTGATGCGATCGGATGTTGTTGCATTCGTTGCTCCCAAGGCCTCTAAAGCTTCATCTACGGTTTTTGCTTCGAAGGCATCATCGACATTTGTAGCGGCTAATACAATGTTAGGACTTAGTAGACCAGCACCAATAGTTATGCCTGAAACACTGGCTACTACGGCATTTTTTAAAAAATTTCTACGTTTCATTAGGTATTCCTCAAATAGAAATAAAGATGTTGTTTATTTTTGTATAAAGGTTAAATAGAGATAGACAATTGCTTTAATACGCATGCCTAGCTTTCAAGTATATGAATATCAAGGATGCTTTCTACGCCTGTAACTACTCATGATTTAGCCGAAACAACTTATAGTGTTTTATTTTTATTGTGATGGATTTAGCTAAATATTTTAATAGGGCTTACAGGAAGATGTTTGTAAAAATATTATATTATTTTGATGAAAAAGAAGTGGCACGCCATGCAGCAGGAGGTAAGCCAATATGACGTTTGAAGGCACGACTAAACGAAGCCATACTTTCATAGCCCACTTCATTGGCAATTTGATCAATACTGTATTGATTTTTGTCTAACATTTGACTTGCGATATACATTCGCCATTTAGTGATATAAATCATCGGTGATTCACCCAAAGTGTTGCTAAACCGAGCTGCAAAACGAGAAGGAGAGATTGTTACATGATCAGCAAGGCTTTTTACCGACCATTTGTAACCTGGTTGAGCATGAATGATTTCTATTGCTCTTCCTATAACAGGGTCTTTAATCGCGGATAGCCAGCCTGTTGATTGTTCTGGTAAATTATCAACATGGGCACGAACTGCTTCGGCACAAAGAATTTCTAAATAACGTTGTAGGACAAAACTATTACCTACTGTTTGATATCGAAACTCTTGTATCATTAAGTTAACTACGCCGTAAAGTCTGGGGTATTGATTTGGATTGGAAACACTAAATTTTAATACATCAGGCAAAGCGGCTAAGAGTGGATTTAACATAGTATCGTGTAAAAGAAAGACACCGCAAATGAGCGATGTACAAGGGGACTGTTGCTTGCTATTTTTGCTTGGATCAAAGATATTATTTCCACCAAACATGATCTCTTCAAAAGTTATGGTTTTACTTCCTTTTCCTTGGGATAGGGTATGAGCTGAACCCGAAAAACACACCACCATTTCTCCAGCTTCAACTAGTGTGCTCTCTCCATTTTCTAGTTCGATAATTATATGACCTCGTTCGACTAAGTGGAATGCGGCAATACGTGTATTGGTTGTTGTTTCAAAAAGATGATTCAACGTGTTGGAGCTTGGTACTGAAACAGCCCAAGGAGTTTGATATTTCTCTTTAAGTAGTAAGCTACCAGAGATTCTCATGGAGTTTAGAACTTGGCTTAATGCATCATCGGGTGAGGTTTTAATAGATGTTTCAGGGGTGGAATCACTTGTTTTTGACATTGTTTCACCTTTCTATAAATGGGTATAGCGAGTTAATCACATATTATATCTATAAATAAGCTTTCACTATGTCCGAATCAACTACTTTCTTGTCCGAAACAGTTGTTTATGCGTAATGGTGAGATAAACTCCATGTCCTATGGGAATAGCCAGAGTTATAAATTAACGACATATTCCTTATATTGAATGATAAGGATATGGTATATCCGATAAGGAAAACACCACAAATATATTTTTGTGGTATTTTCCTATTAGCTACCAAATATATCTGTAGTGATATTGTGTAACCAACTATGGGCGTAAGAAACTTCGCGTTTTAGCTGAATGGGCGTGGCGTTCATTGGTGTTAATCCACCTGAGACCCTTGTTATTTTACTACCATCCTTTGCTAAGCGGTAAACTGCCGTTACTGAAATTCCATAATCTTTGCCAACTATAGAATAACAAGTGTTGATAAAAGAAGGGGTTCCTGGCTCACTCCCATTTAATAGCGCAGAAACAGCTACAGCACATACCTTGGCCTCAGAGTTTGCTGCATAACCTGATTTAGGCAAACCGTTAGCTATTGCCGCATCTCCGATAACATGTATATTTTTATGAATAGTTGATTCGAAAGTGTCCAACCGAACAGGGCACCACCCTTTATCATTGGTTAAGCCAGCGGTGAAGGCTATTTTACCAGCTTTTTGAGGAGGAATAACATTCAATACATCGGCTTTTATGATGTCTCCAAACTGATTGGTCATTGAGTTTTCTTTTACGTTAATGCTCTCGATACCAGCATCATCAGACATGCCATGCCATTCAATCATTGCATTCTCGGATTTATAGCCATACATTTTTTCCCAACCCTGTTGGAATAACCCCATTTTTGAGAATTTTGATTTAGGATCCATAATGATGATTTTAGATTTTGGTTTTTCTCGTTTTAAATAGTCTGCTATTTGAGAGGCTCGCTCATAAGGGCCTGGAGGGCAGCGAAATGGATTTTCTGGTGGGGCAATTACTACTGTTCCGCCATTCTTCATTTCAATAAGTTGTTTGCGTAAAATTTCAGTCTGTACGCCTGCTTTCCATGCGTGTGGGATGCTACTTTCAGCAATACTCTTGCTATAGCCTTCGATAGCTTCATATTTAAAATCAATTCCAGGTGCGACAATGCACCGATCATAAGAAAATCTGTCACCAGATTTAGTGGTAATAACTCTTGATTTAGCGTTGATGTTAATAACAGTATCAAACACTACTTGGATGCCCTGTGACTTTAAATTATCGTATCCGTATTGTATCGATGAGATATCACGGTTTCCGCTAAGTACTTCATTGCTTGAATAACACGAATGGTAGGTTTTATTAGCCTCAATGAGTGTAATTTCAATGCTTGGATCCGCTAATTTTAAGTATTTAGCAGCAGTTGCACCACCTGTACCACCACCAACTATAACCACCTTTTTTGTCGCACCAAAAGCAAGTACTGGAATAGCAGTTATAGTGCTAGCTAGACTTGCTAAACCAATACTTTTAATGAACTGTCTTCTATTAATACTATTATTCATGGTAAGTTCCCTCATTATTATTGAGCATAAAATTCAAGAAGGGCTTTTATGCCCTCATCACCTTCTTTTTTGATTAATTCATTAAGCATCTTTTTCATTCTTTTAGGTGCTTTTCTATCTCCTGAAATAAAGTCTTCTAGTGTGGCTTGGATATAGAATTTCCATTGCCCAGAAAGTATCCCTGCATCATCTGAGGCTATACTTCCACCACTTGTGTGACAACTTTCACAAAACTCTTTATGCAGCCTGCCTCCTTTTTTTGTGAGTAATGAAATGCTAGTTATATTTTTGGCTATTACAAAAGGTTTTTTTGCATAGAAATCAGCCATTAGTTTAAACTCTTTTGATGTGTATCCCTTAGCAATACGATCCATAATAGTTGATGGAATGTCCCCTGACTTGAAGCCTTCCATAACACCTACAAAATAGCGGCTAGACATGCCAGAAATCGTTGGTATTCCTGGGCCTTGGCTTACGCCACTTGGACCGTGACAGACGTTACATGTATTAGTTAACATGCTTGCATTTGCTCCCATCAAGAGTTCTTTCTTTTCAGCAGAAAAGCCTATCTGTAAGGATAATGCTGCAGCACAAATAATGGTTACTTTGATGTATTTCTTTATTATCATTTATAGTTATTCCTTTGGTTAATAAGGATCTAAATTAGTTCTTTGTGTGCTTTATTATTTATTTCACTGGCTTGAAGTCAAAGTTTTTATCTTGATAAAGTGCCATAATACATTCACCTCCACCCGCTAGGCATTCACTAATATGAGGAGTGTTTGCAGGTATTTTCCAATGAGAGCCAGCAGGAAGTTTTCCCATAGTCGATTTCTTATTTGGTTCGTAGTGGCGTGAAACACCAGTAATGACAAGACCAACATAGTCATGGCTGTGAGTATGTACAGGTGTTTTTAAACCTGCTGGAAAGCGCACCATTGTAATGTGTTTGCCTTTGGTGAAGTCACCATCTACTCCTGAAACAAATGCCCCGAAAGGAGTTTTTTCCCACTGACGATTATAAGCAGGGAGGCGAGTGGTTAAGTCTTTGATTTTGGATTTGTCGTTTGTAGCCGTTTCAGCTGTAACTGAGCTACACCCTACTATGAGTGTTAATAAAGAAATAAGCCCAAAAGTAGAAAGTCTAGGGATTAATGTAGTATATGAATTAGTTGACATTTTTTGAACCTCGTTAATAAAAAAGATGTTAGTTAGGTATGAATAAAGTGACCATCCCTTAATGGACTTTTCTCGATAAGGAGGAAAAATCGAGGTGTTGTAAAATTTTTGAGGTATGGTCAAAACTGATAATCTAGGTTTAACTTATTAGATGAAACTGTGCATCCATAGCGATGCTTCGTATAGGAATGATTTTTTGATACTCAGTAGAGTGATACCAAGCTCTAGCATATTCAACATTAGGGAACTCAATGATGGCTTTAAGAGAAAAGTCTGAAGCACCATAAAGTACTTCTACTTCACTATTAGCGATGAACTTTCCATCATTTTTAGTGACTAGTTCTTTTGCTACTTGAACGTATTGTTTCATTTTTCCTATATCTTTCACAGTTAGGTCAATCACAACATAAGCTTTATTCATTACATTTTCTCCGCATAAGCAGGCATTTGCCAAATCAGCATTACCATGAATTTATCGATGTGAGTCGAAACATTATGTTTTTGTTTACTCATTGAAAGAAGAACTTAAAGGTATTCTATTTAAATACCTTTAAGTTCTTGGAGTAGTATTGAAATACTGCTAAACCCACCCTAGCTAGAGTAGAGTGATTAATAAGGGGTAACAATGGTCAGAACAACTGCATTTTTTGCCGATACTATCGAGTTTTTGATAGATTTAAATACTCAAGTCACCAATGTTCACTACATCAGAGATGGCTCCCATCGTACAAAAATTGGTTTTATTAGCAACTACTCCCAGCAATGTAGCTAATCCAAAAGCCCAGAATAGAATTTTTGTGTATATCCATAAATAATTTCAAATAAATCTACTGTAATAACAGATTCAAAAATCTTCCTGCTCTATTTCAAGGACTGCTAGGCTTAGATAACGCCCAATCTCAGACTCCAATCCCATCCAATTTTTAAAAGCAGTATTAGATGCAAGGGCCTTATCCTTCATCTCATATGGCTCAAGGCCTTCATCGATTAATACTTTGGTTGTTTGATATATAGACTCTAATCCTGTTTTGTATGTATTTAGTAATTCACCGTCGGTGGTAGGCCCATGGCCAGGTACAATAGTTTTGATACCCAGTTTCATAACTTTACTGATGATTTTAATGCTACCTTTAAAGCTACCCTCGTTAAAGGGGACAATACGTTCATTATTCACTGTATCTCCAGTAAACAGTAGTTCGTCTTCAACAACTTCTAACATAATGTCCGTTTTAGTATGCGCCCAATCTGACAAGTGAGCTCTTATGGAAATATTATCAATTTTAATAACTTGTTGATCTGATAAGCTGGTGGTTGGAAGTACCACTTTAGTCCCTTTTATCGTTCCTCCACTAGCACTCATGAAAATATCTAGCCATTGTTTTGCAGTCCCTGCCTCAGCTTGTTGAAGAAAAATAGGGTGCGCAAAAATTTTCACATCAGGATTATTTTCTGAAAAAGCTTGGTTGCCTAGCCAGTGATCCCCGTGTATGTGTGTGTTAAAAACATGAGTAATGGGTTTGTTGGTGATTTTTTTAATATGTTGAAGCAACGCCCTGCCAATTTGAACACTAGTACCAGGGTCGACGACAATGACTGATTTATCGCTAATAATAAATGCAGGGTTATTAACAAATCCTTGACTCTTTTTTAAATCGGTCCTCATTGGTCCGTGTATTACATAAGTATGCTCTGATACTTTTTCAGGCTTATAATCATTTAATATTGCTTGATGTACTTTGATCTCGCGTGATGAATCAGCTGTTTCAGAATACACTTGAGTTGCTGGGATAATTAAGAAAAATAAAGAAAAAAATATTGCACGCATTGTCGTTACCTTTTAGGTGAGAAGAACGATCAGGTTAATGGGCTTTAGTGCTCTTCTCTATGATCAAAACGACTGCTTTCTTGTCTGTTCCTTCTAAAGCTATAGATATAGAGCTACTTTAGTTAAAAATCAGAGGAGTTAAAAATCATAGGCCATTCCCCTTTCTTGATATGTCTGCTTTTTTAGTTGTTTCTGCAAAGGAAATAGTTGTTTTACGCATAGTTTCATTTTTTGTAGCTACATAAAATACTTCTTATAAATCACCCTATCTCAACTACCAGCAACTATAGGAATAATTTTTATGACAATTGAATTACATTGGCTTATTTTAACAATATTACTAACAGCAGTTTTATGGATACCCTACATTCTTAATCGCTTAATTGAGCAAGGAGTACTTTCTGCCTTTTGGGATCCAGATGGAGAAACTTCTACAAAAGTAGCGTGGGCTGAACGTTTGATGAGTGCTCATGTTAACGCTGTAGAAAACTTAGTGATTTTTGCGCCCCTTGTGATCATTACACATATCCTTGATATGAATACCGAACTTACTGCTTCTGCCTCGCTATTGTACTTTTTCTCTCGACTTGCTCATGTGATACTTTTCACTCTTCGTGTGCCCATATTGCGAATAATTGCATTTCTAGGTGGCTTTATTGCCCAGATGATATTTGTATTTAACTTATTAGCTATTATCAATGCTTGATCTGAAAATCTGGTAACAATCATGAAACTTTATTATTCCAACACGTCGCCTTATTCTCGAAAAGTACGTCTATTCTCTAGGGAAAGTGGTCTTGAATCTCAAATTGAGGAGGTTGTTATCAACCCTTTTGGAAATGATAAAGGAGAACTCACGAGAGCTAATCCTTTGGGTAAAATTCCTACGTTGTTACTTGATAATGGTACAGCATTGTATGATAGCCCAGTAATTTGTTATTTCCT
>Ga0256834_1002896_pt1 | contig 10540 bp, 11 predicted proteins | sample 4281140metaG_FD_190536 | JGI IMG/M metagenome (GOLD analysis project Ga0256834, IMG submission 190536) | Hydrothermal vent microbial communities from East Pacific Rise, Pacific Ocean - 4281-140 | ecosystem: Environmental > Aquatic > Marine > Hydrothermal vents | place: Pacific Ocean: East... | reverse complement strand
GCTGCAAACAAAAATTCTGGTTGATTATAGACTGCATGTACTCCATACCAATTTAAATCTTCTCCCTCATGTTTGCCACTTTTAGAGTTTTGTTGACCAAAAAGTGAGATATTTGCATAAGTATTGTTTGATTTTGATTTTTTATTACCACCACCAAGTGTGTGGTAGGTAAGTCTAGCCTCTAATGATAAACTATCTCCCTCTTGCTCACCGCTATATCCTTCACCATTAAAAACACCTATCTCACTAGAAAAATTCTCGGTTTTTGTTTTAAAGTTGATACCACGATCTGCTGAATTTGTAAGTTTAGCAGTAGACTCTACAAAAACTTTATAGATTGATCTATAATTCCAAGAACCTTTTTGCTCATAATCATGCCAAGTTCTATGCACTTGTCCCATCTCAACACCAGTATATGGCAAAATATCATCAAGATAAAGATATGCATATTTTAATCTTACATAAGTCTCTCCTGCTTTTGTCTTAGTATCAAGTGTAAGTCTCATATAATCTTTTGAGTCTTTATCAAAGTAAGCTTTTACTTGAAAATAGTTTCGTCTTGTCTCAAAACCATTTGTAGTCTCACCTGTTATATCTGACTTACTTTGGACAAAACCAAGATAGTGTTTGCCTGAAAATTTCAGTAATGGAACTTTAGCCTCTACTATAGTATCTTTTGCGATTACATTTGTTGATATTGCTACCAATGTAGCAACTGAGAGTAAAACTTTTTTCATATTCTTTTCCTTATTTTTTAATTAAGTAATAATAGTATCAAATAAATATTACAGAACGATTACAAACTGTGTTATATTAGAGATGTCCTTAAGATAAATAGAGATAAGATTTGGGGCAAAAAATATAAAACTAAAAAAGAGAAACTTTTATGGAAATACAAACAATAAAAAAGATGCAAAAAAAGGCTATAAAATCTAGTGGTGTAGATTTTATGAAGATAGGTGTAGCACTTATCTTCATGACAATCGTGCTGATATATAGCTTCTCAACTACAGGAGGCATACCAAATAGTACATTTTTAGCAATTGCCGCACTTTTTGGTGCATACATGGCGATGAACATTGGAGCAAACGATGTGGCAAACAATGTAGGTCCAGCTGTTGGAAGTAAAGCATTATCTATGAGCGGTGCTATAGCTATTGCTGTTATATTTGAAGCAAGTGGAGCATTTATAGCAGGTGGTGAAGTTGTAAATACTATCAAAAAGGGAATTATAAATATTGATGCTTTTGGTGATAACACTGACGCTTTTATCTGGGCGATGATGGCAGCTCTTGTCTCTGCAGCTTTATGGCTAAACTTTGCAACTATTATGAAAGCTCCTGTCTCTACAACTCACTCTATTGTTGGTGGAGTTATGGGTGCTGGAATTGCAGCTGCTGGTTTTTCAATCGTTGATTGGGGAACTATGGGAGCGATTGCTTCTTCTTGGATAATTTCACCTCTTTTTGGAGGCATAATAGCCGCAGGATTTTTATACTCTATCAAAAAAACTATCGTATTTAAAGAAGACCGTGTAACTGCAGCAAAAAAATGGGTACCTGTTTATGTTGCCATCATGTCTTGGGCTTTTGTTACTTATCTAACACTCAAAGGTTTGAAAAAAGTTTGGCCATCAATTGTCTCTTTTGTAAATGATACATTTTTTGCGATCCTTCCTGTCACTAAAAAACCAACCTTTTTAACAGCTGCTATTTTTGGTCTTATAGTTGCAGTAATTGTATATTTTCTTATCAAAAGAAATATGTCAAAAGAAGATAAAAAAATAGAAAATAGCAGAATAGGAATAAACTCTCTCTTTACAATCCCTCTAATATTTGCAGCAGCACTTCTTAGCTTTGCACATGGTGCAAATGATGTTGCAAATGCTATTGGACCATTAGCTGCAATCAATGAAGCTATCATACACGGTGATATCTCTTCAAAAACTGGTATTCCATTTTGGGTTATGGCAGTGGGAGCAATAGGAATTGCAATAGGCTTAGCATTATATGGACCAAAGCTAATTAAAACAGTTGGAACTGAGATAACAGAGCTAGATCAAATAAGAGCTTTTTCTATTGCTATTGCAGCTGCAATTACTGTAATCATAGCTAGTCAATTAGGGCTACCTGTAAGTTCAACTCATATCACAATCGGTGGTGTATTTGGTGTGGGCTTTTTAAGAGAGTGGTTAGATAATTATGATGAAAAAGAGGTTATTAAATATGAGAAAGAGATAATCCATGATGAACAAAAGAACCTAAAAGCTTATCAAGCAGAACTACATTCTCTAGATGCTAAAGAAAAAAAGTCAAAAGAGAACTATAAAAGGATTGTAACTCTATACAAACTAATTGATGATGAAGAGGATAAGATAAAAGAGGCAAAAAAGGTACTAAAATCTACCCAAAAGATAAAATATGTCAAAAGAGATGCAGTCAAAAAAATTATAGCAGCTTGGGTTATCACTGTTCCTGCTGCTGCTCTTCTCTCTGCTATGATATTTTTTATGATAAAAGGAATGTTGATTTAGTATGACAAACTCTGGTATATTTACTATCTCATTAGATTTTGAACTCTATTGGGGGATGCGAGATGTTGTGAGTGTTGAAGGTTATGAAAATAACCTTCAAGGCACTCCAGATGCAATAGAGAAGATGCTACAGCTTTTTAATGATTATGGTATTCATACAACTTGGGCAACTTTAGGATTTTTATTTTGCAAAAATATAGAGGAAGTTAAAAAACATTCTCCAAATCTTTTACCCTCATACACAAACGATGAGATAAATCTTTATAACTATATGGAGCAAAACACTCTTGAGGATTTATACCATTTTGCACCAAAGTGTATTGATTTAATCACTTCTTATCCCCATCAAGAGATTGCAACTCATACATTTTCACACTACTACTGTCTTGAAAATGGACAAAATGAAGAAGAATTTTTATTAGATCTTGCGGCTTCTATAAAAATTGCTTTGTATAAAAATATAGAATTGACATCTCTTGTATTTCCTAGAAATCAATACAATGAAAATTATCTTGAAATGATACAACAATTAGGAATTACAAGTTATCGTGGAAACGAAAAAGGCTGGATATATGAAGCCAAAAGTGAACAGGAGAAGAAAACTCCGATAAAAAGATTGCTTCGCATACTTGACTCATATATAAATATCTCTGGATTTCATACTTACTCACTTTCTGATATATCAAAACAAACCCCTTACAATATACCAGCAAGTAGATTTTTGAGACCCTACTCTGCTAGATTATCATTTTTAGATTCACTTCGTCTAAAGAGGGTTACAGATGCGATGACATATGCTGCAAAAAATGGTGAGCTTTTTCATATTTGGTGGCATCCACACAATTTTGGAGTAGATACAGATGCAAATTTAACTTTTTTGACTAAAATATTAAAACATTACAAAATGCTCAATAAGGAATATGGCTTAAGAAGTTTAACTATGGGAGAAATAAGTATAGAGCTAGATGAAAAAAACAGGTGATAATATAAAAGCAGAAAATGCAAATTGGAAATTTAACGGAGAGATGGTAGAAAATTTTCAAAAACATATAGAAAAATCTGTCCCTTTATATAAAGAGGGACATAAATTAATCGAAAATTTAAGTGACTACTTTATCAAAAATGACTCCACCTGTTATGAATTAGGCTCCTCTATCGGCACACTTCTTTACAATATATCAAAAAAACACTCACTAAGAAGTGCTAAGTTTATAGGTTTAGAGATAGAAGAAGATATGGTAAAAAAAGCAAACAAGCTTTACAAAAACCCAAACCTCTCTTTTATTTGTGATGATATAAACCATACAAAACTAGAAAAATCTGACTTGATAATCTCCTATTATACAATGCAATTTATCCATCCAAAACATAGACAAACTTTATTTAACAAGATTTATGAATCCCTTCACTGGGGAGGAGCATTTATACTTTTTGAAAAGGTGAGAGCAAATGATGCAAGATTTCAAGATATTTTAACAGCTCTTTATACTGACTATAAACTAGACAAGGGTTACAGTCCTGATGAGATTGTTGCAAAGACAAAAAGCCTCAAAGGAGTGTTAGAGCCTTTCTCAACAAAAGGAAACCTTGACCTTTTAAAAAGAGCTGGTTTTGTTGATGTTATAACTATTCAAAAGTATATGAATTTTGAGGGGTTTTTAGCTATTAAATAACCTATTCCCCAAAAATAATTATATCTCCAACCCTCTTCTTAACAAGCGATTTTTGGGGAGGAATGCTTCCTTGATATTTATATTTTGCTAACTCAATTTTTAAAATATCAATTTCACTTTCAAACTCATTAATTTTATCTTTAAACTGTAAAATTATATCAACCCCTGCTAAGTTTACACCCAAATCTCTTGTCAATCTAAGAATCATATTTATCCTATCGATATCTCTTTGAGAATAGAGTCTCATCTTCCCGCTTGTTCTTGATGGTGTTACTAAGCCTTCTCTCTCGTATTGACGAAGAGTCTGGGGGTGTATGTCTAAGGCTTTTGCCACAACACTTATCAAATATACTGGTTCATCATATCCGTGCAAAATTTGCTCCTTTTATGGTAGTTTTTCTTCCATTATTTTAACTAAATCTTCATCTAAATCTTCAATTTTTGGCAGTACCACTAAAAGTTTTAGATATAAATCACCCATCTGTTTAGATTTTCGATCTACTATGCCCTGCTCTTTTACACGCAACTTTTGACCACTTTTGATTCCTTTTGGCACTTTTACAGTTATCTCCTTATGAAGAGTTTGTACTGTAATCTTACCACCAAAGAGTGCAGTTTTTAAACTAATTTCTACATCCTTAGTCAAATTATTACCATCTCTCTCATAATCAGGGCTTTGTGATACTTGTACTTTGATGTAGAGATCACCAACTTGTGAACCGTGTCTTTGACCTTTACCTTTAACTCTTAGTTTTTCTCCATTTTTAATACCTGCTGGAATTTTTATATCAAAACTATCTCCATTGTAAGAGACGGAGTGCTTTCCACCAAGAGCTGCTGTATTAAATGCAATAACAATCTTTGCTTCAGTATCTAAATCTGGCTGAGAAAAACCACCAAAACCGCTACTATTAAAGCTACTACCACCAAAAGAGCCACCACCAAATCCACCGCTACCAAATATATTTCTTAAAATCTCATCAAGGTCACCTGACCCTTGATGACTCCCTGCAAAATCACTAAAGCTCTGACCACCAAACATATTATCACCCACTTGGTCATACTGTCTCTTTTTATCCTTGTCGCTTAAAATTTCATATGCAGCATTAATCTCTTTAAATTTCTCTTCTGCCTCAGGAGACTTATTTATATCAGGATGATACTGCCTAGCCAACTTTCTATATGCCTTTTTTATTTCATCTGCAGATGAACTCTCTGAAACACCGAGTGTCTCATATAAACTTTTACTCAATCTAAAACTCCAATATTTTTATCTGTATTGTATCATATAAGTTTAGTCTATGTCAATCAAGTTTATGATAGTTTTAAAATATAATAAACTTCTGTTATAATTCAAAAATAATGAAAGAATTAAAATTAATAGAACAAATTTTACTTTATAGTGCTTGTTTTAGAAAGAAGTATCTTCAAAATATTATACCAATAGCTCTGATTGTCTCTTATATTGCCTATGGTGATTGGATTTTTTCTATTGCAATTGGGTTTTTAATTTTTGCATATTTTCAAATAAGTTATAAATTTTATATAAAATATGCCACACATAACAAAGATGAGTTACTGAAAGCACTTGAAAAGAGTGGTCGTAAAGAGTTGGAAATCCCTGATGAAAGTCAAGCATTTCATCTTTTTAAGAAATCAGCCACCTGTGATCTACCAACTGCCCCTGCTCCTGCTATAAATATAAAAGAGTTTGAAATATCTATAGTTTTTTTAGGTAAAGAGCATTTAACACTCTACACAAAATGTCCAAAAATCTATATATACAAACTAGAAAGAGGTGCAAAACCAAAAAAAGGTAAAGCAAAACCAAAATCTGCTTGTGCTGAAAATCGTGAATATTATTACTCAAACTTTATGGGGGCTTATTATGACACGACTGAAAAAGTAGTTCATATTGCACGAAAATCTGGAGACCCTCTAAAAATAGGAGCAGAAAAAGGTCCTGGTACTAAAATGGTCAATGAAATTAGAAAAATATTACGAGCATAATTAAAAAGGAGAAAATTCATGAAAAAATTTATTTTATTATCTATACTTTTAACAGTATCACTTATCGCCAAAACAACTCTATTTACAGATGCATCTGATATTACAAAACGAATAACTCCTCAAAAGGGCAACGCTATACTCTCATACAATGAAAGCATAAAAGATGTAAGAGAAGCCGTTGTGAATGTTTCAACTTCAAAAAAAATCAAAGTCTCACAAGAGTTAGAACAATTTATGCAGCACCCACTTTTTCGTGAATTTTTCGGAGATAATTTTGGTGGACAGAGAGAAAAAGGTGGTAGGAGAACTCATTCACTTGGATCTGGAGTAATTGTTACAAAAGATGGATATATTTTAACAAATAGCCATGTTGTAAGTGGAGCTGATGAAATCTTTGTAAATGTCAATGGAGATGATGAGTATAAAGCAAAACTTATTGGAACTGATCCCAAAACTGACATAGCAGTCATAAAGATAAAAGGTAAAGATTTTAAAGTTGCAAAGTTTGCAAACTCTGCTAATGTTAAAGTGGGAGATGTTGTTTTTGCGATTGGAAACCCTTTTGGAGTTGGAAGCTCTATAACGATGGGGATTGTTTCAGCACTAAATAAAAGTAGAGTTGGAATAAATCAATATGAAAATTTTATTCAAACGGATGCATCTATAAACCCTGGAAATTCAGGAGGTGCATTGGTCGATAGTAGAGGTGCTGTTGTAGGGATAAATAGTGCAATTTTATCAAGAAGTGGCGGCAATAACGGTATAGGTTTTGCTATACCTTCTAACATGGCAAAAAATATTGCAAGCAGACTTATCCTTCATGGAAAAATCCAAAGGGGCTATCTTGGAGTCTCAATATCAGATTTGACAAAGAGTCTTAAAAGTGTTTATAAAAATGACAAGGGTGCAATTGTCGTAGATATAGTAAAAGGAGATGCTGCAGATCTTGCAGGATTAAAACGAGGCGATCTAATTCTAAAAATTGATGAAAAATTTATTAAAAATGCTACTGACCTTAAAAATAAAATTGCTTCATATCAACCAGATACAAATATTGAACTCATTTATGAGAGAGATAAAAAAGAGTATACTGCCTCATTTATTTTGGGAAGCCAAAATAAGATAAAAAATAATAATTCAAGTTTTGCAAATGGTTTAACACTTAGCAATCTTGATAAACAAACAAGAGAACAATTTAATATCCCATCAAATATTCAAGGTGTGCTTATAACAGAAGTTGAAGCAGGCTCAGATGGTGAAGAGTTTGGATTTTTAGAGGGTGATATTATTGTACAAATTGAAGATATTGAAGTAGCCAGCATAAAAGATATAAAGCTCATCTTAAAAAAACTTGGGACTGAACCAAAAAGAGTCTATATAGATAGAGATGGATACATCTTAATAAAGATATATGAAGAGAGATAAAAATGATAAAAATTTTAATGATAGAAGATGATGCAGAGTTAGCTGAGATATTAACTGAATATTTAGAACAGTATGATATACAAGTAACAAATATTGAAGACCCTTTTTTGGGACTTTCTACTCTAAATACTCAAGAGTTTGATTTGGTAATATTAGATCTTACTCTTCCTGGGCTTGATGGGTTAGAGGTATGTAGCGATATAAGAAAACGATATGATATACCTATAATCATCTCATCAGCCCGACATGATATAACAGATAAAGTGGAAGCTCTAAAAAGAGGAGCTGATGATTATATGCCAAAACCTTATGATCCAAGAGAGTTGGAAGCTAGGATAAGAAGTCTCCTGCGTCGTGAACATCATGATTTTAAAGCAGGAAACAAAGGGGGAAAGGAGAAGCAAAAAGATATCTATTTTAATGAAGAAAAATCTCTGATTATTTTTAAAGGCAAAGAATTAACTTTAACAAAAGCAGAGTTTGGAATACTAAAATACCTTCTAAAAAAGCAAGGTGCAGTAGTATCACGAGAGGAACTGATATACAATATTGAAGCTATTAGTGAAGAGAGTACAAATAAGAGTATTGATGTTATCATAGGAAGGATTAGACAAAAGCTAGATGAAGTACCAAAAGATCCAAAATATATTCACTCAGTAAGAGGTATAGGGTATAAATTTACACAATGATAAACAAATCCTCGATATTTGTAAGCATTACACTGATATTTATTGTTGCAGCTTCTGGTGTAGCAGTTGCATATTTGTATATGGTAAAATATGACAAAGAAAAATATAGTCAAGAGTTAAATGAAAGATACTCCATAGTTTCAAGAGCTACACTTTATAGACTACTAAGCCAGCCTATAAATACAGAGTTTGAAAAAGAGTTAAGCGTTTATAAAGTTGAACTAATGAAAGAGGGTTCTTTTATAAAAAATGTACTGCAAAATGGAGAAGTTTTACAGAAAATAAGTTCTAGAATTGGAAGTAGTAGTATATATTTTTATGAAAAAAATAATTACCTCCTTATAGAGTCACTAAATAAAAAAGCAATTTTACTATATGACAAAGCTTTTAAACCATACAGGCAACAGATACTCTATATTCGACTTATTTTTGGTGGAATTGTGGCATTTTTATTTATTATTTATATCTGGGTATTGACAAAATTTAGACCTATTAAGAAAATTAAAAAAGAGATAGATAAATTTGCCAAAGGTGATTTAAATATAGATTTTCATATGGATGCAAATGATGAAATTTCAGAAGTTGGAAACGCTTTTAACCATGCAGTTGGTGAGATAAAAAAGCTAAACAACTCAAGAAGACTCTTTTTGAGAAACATTATGCATGAGTTAAAAACCCCAATAACAAAAGGTCGAATTTCTGCTGAAATGCTTGATGATGGAAAACAGAAAAAACGCCTTATATCTATATTTCAGAGACTTGAAAGTATGTTAAATGAGTTTATAGCAATTGAGCAAATTTCTGTTACGGGGAGTCATTTAAATAAGAGGAACTACAGAGTAATTGATATCATTGATGAGGCTATCGATATCTCTATGGCTGAAATGAGCAATATTGAAGCTACTGTTGAAAATGATTTAAATATAGAAGCAGATTTTAAACTATTTAGTATTGCTATTAAAAATATGATAGATAATGCAATAAAATATTCGGTTGATAGCAAAGTTCATATATTTGCAGATGCTGACTCAATAGATTTTCTAAGTAAAGGCTCTAAACTTCCTCATGAGCTTTCCTACTATATTGAACCTTTTACACAAGGAGAGCAAAAATCAAATGGTTTTGGATTAGGATTATATATAGTAGACAATATTTTGGTAGCACATCATATGAAATTAGATTATGAATATAAAAATGGCTACAATATATTTAAGTTTAATTATGTTTAGCCGATAATAGTAAAAATTAGGAGTAAATATGATAACCGAACTTTTTCCAATATCAACATTAAAATCACTCATCTCTCACCATATTGCACTAATAGACAGACAAGATGCATACTATTCTCAAGAGTTTGCACTAGTTTTTCTCAAGATGGAAGATTTTGATAATTTAGAGATTAAAAAGAGTATACAAATTGTCTTTCGTGATAGTGATATCATCTTTAATATGGAAGAAAACTATATAATACTACTTCCAAAGACAAACTGGAATAGTGCACATGAACTACTATCTGGGCTTCAAGAGTTTTTAGACCAAGAGTTCAAAGACTCCATAGTTACATTTCCAGATGATGCAAAAGAGGTACACGGGCTTCTTGACTCATTTAAAAATGTCGTCAAAAAATGTTATGATATAGAGCTTACCCTCTAAGATATGAATTTAACTCTTCTAATTTATATAGGAATAGGAGGATTTTTTGGTGCAGTTTCAAGATTTATAATTTCTGCTACTTCAGAGCGTTTTTTTGGAGAGACATTACCATACGGAACTTTAAGTGTAAATATCATCGGGAGTTTTTTAATAGGTATTTTAGCTCTATATTTTGAACAAAACATATCTCCACAATACAGAGCACTCTTCATCACAGGCTTTTTAGGCTCACTTACAACATTTTCAGCCTTCTCTTTAGAAACAACACTTATGATACAAGAAAATCACTATTTAAAAGCATCTTTGCATATATTTTTAAATGTTTTTTTGTCTGTTGGTGCTACGATATCTGCAATGGTTTTATTTAAAAAATATTTTATTTAGCCTAAGCTAATTTACATTAAATATCTTTGTAACCATTTTGTAACTTTTATTTTCTAGAATCTTTTTTGAAATTAAAATTTAGGAGAGATAGATGAAATTAAAAAACTTAACACTTACACTTCTTTGTGTTACTACATTGGCTTTGAACTTAGAAGCTAGGGATCAAGTTAGAA
>Ga0256834_1002895_pt1 | contig 10541 bp, 7 predicted proteins | sample 4281140metaG_FD_190536 | JGI IMG/M metagenome (GOLD analysis project Ga0256834, IMG submission 190536) | Hydrothermal vent microbial communities from East Pacific Rise, Pacific Ocean - 4281-140 | ecosystem: Environmental > Aquatic > Marine > Hydrothermal vents | place: Pacific Ocean: East Pacific... | reverse complement strand
TGCCGCTAGTTGTCATTTCTCTTTGACGCATAGCATTTGTTGCCGCTTCTACAAATCTCTCACTTTTGGCTTGTTGGATTTTTTTTGCCAACTCACCAGTTTCTGATCTTTGAGTATTATTATGTGATCGTTTTTTTTGTTTCGATCCACTCACAATAATATCGCTCCAATCAACCTTTTATCTTACAGAGGAATACCCCTAAAAGTCGTCTGCACCATAATGTTAGCTTCTATCGCTGTCAAGCGACTGATTTACATGTTAACTTATTGAAAAACAACAATAAAATAAATTAATTTACTTCAGCTACTTGTTTGGCGGCGTTTAGGTCAACTGAAACCAGTTGTGAGACTCCTCGCTCTGCCATTGTTACACCGAATAATCTGTCGGTTCTGGACATAGTTATTGGGTTGTGGGTGACTACTAAAAAGCGAGTTTTTGTTCTTTCATTCATGCTATCGAGCAAGTTACAGAATCGCTCGACATTTGCGTCATCTAATGGTGCGTCTACTTCGTCTAATACGCAAATGGGGGCTGGGTTGGTTAGAAATACTGCAAAGATTAATGATAAAGCTGTGAGGGCTTGTTCGCCGCCTGATAAAAGCGTTAGGATTTGTGGCTTTTTACCCGGAGGGCGGGCGATGATTTCCAGTCCTGCTTGTAATGGGTCATCGCTCTCAATAAATTGCAACTCTGCTTCGCCGCCGCCAAAAAGAGTTGTGAATAATTCTTTGAAATGGCTGTTTACCTTGTCAAACGCATCATTTAGACGGGTGCGACCTTCTTTATTTAATGAGGAAATGCCAGTGCGTAATTTTGCGATTGCAGCGATTAAATCATCTCTATCGGCAATCATGGTTTCTAGTTTTTCTTTTATTTCTTGGGCTTCTTTTTCTGCGCCAAGGTTTACTCCACCTAAACGCTCTCGCTCGGCTTTTAATCTATCTACTCTTTTTTCTATTGCTTCAATTTGCGGTAAGGGTGCATCTGGTCTTAATTGTGCAATCTCTGCAGTTTTTGAGGCTGGAATTGATAGCGTTTCTTGGGTTATTTGTTCGATTTGCAAGCGCTGGGCGATTGAGCTTTTTAGTCTTTCTTCAATGCGGGCTAATTGCTCACGAATCACGCTGAGCGCATTTACTGCATCACGGGCGTTTTTATTTGCATCATTATTTTGGGTTTGGGCGATGGATAATCTATCGGCGGCGGTTTTGTTGTCTTCTTCTTGAGCTTCAATATCTTCGTCTAATGTTTGGCGTTTTTTCTTAAAGCCATCTGGGGTGGCGTTTAGAGTTTCTAATTGTTGTTGTAATTGTTTTTCTCTGGTGGTTAGAATTTCAAGTTGAGATTTTGCGCTTGAGTTTCTTTTTTGCCAGCTTGATATTTCTCGCTCGATTTGTGCAAGACGAATGGAGCGCATATTTGCGGCATTTTCAAATGAGTTGAGATGAATTTTTGCGCTCTGGGCTTTGTCTCTTAATTCGCTTAATTGATTTTGTAGGCTTTGCGCTTTTTCCTGAGCGCTGGTTTCATCAATTTGTACACCAAGAATTTCTTGCGCTAAATTTTCCTGTTGTTTTGCTTCGCCAATATTTGCTTCAAGCTGGTTTTTTGCTTCGTTAAGAGCGCTTTGTCTTGTAGTTAGATTTGATAGGGCTTTTTGTGCAATGTCTAAACTTGTTTGGGTACTAGCAATTTCTCGTTGACTTAAGCGCCATGCTTCCCTTTGAGTTTGCTCAACTTGGCGATTTTCTTGTAATTTATCAGTTAGGGTTTGTAATTGCGTTTGGGTTTTTTCATGCTCGTGTTTGGCTAGCTTTACCTCTTCATCAAGTTCTTTTAATCGGTTGCGTTGGCTTAGGCGATTGGCGGCGGCGGTTGGTGCGTCGGCCTTTGCTATAAACCCGTCCCAACGCCAAAGATTGCCTTCAATGCTTACTAAGCTTTGCCCTGTTTTTAGGCTTGGCATTAGCCGTTTGCCATCAGTTTTTGATACTATGCCGATTTGTTCTAGGCGGCGGTTTAACAAGGTTTCTCCAGAAATAAACTTGCTTATTGGGGTAGCAACATCGGGTAATTTTGCATCGGTTGCAGTTTCATTCGTTTTTTCCCAATAAATTGGTGCGCCACTGTCTGATGAGGCTTCTAAATCTTCGCCAAGTGCTGCGCCTAATGCTATTTCATAGCCAGATTTCACGTTTAGAGAATCAACGATTGATGGCCATAAAGAGCCGCCCTCGACATTTAATACTCGAGCAAGGGTTGCCGCTTCACTTTGTAAACTGCTTAAATTTGATTCTAATGTTGCTAAAAGAGGCCTTAAATCATCGAGTGATTTTTGTGTGGTAGCGGTTTTTGTTTCGGCTTCATTTGTTGCTATTTCGGCTTTGGCAAAACTTGCTTGTGCTTGCTGTAATAGTTTAGTTTTTTCGTTCACTGCCTCATCAGCATTTAGTGAAGCTTCTACGCTATTGATTTCATTTTCAACGTCTTGTGCTTTTTCGGCTAAGTTTTGCAGGCGTTTTTTTGCTTCGTTCAAGGCGTGGGTTGCCGCCTCTTTATTGGCTCTTAATTGTGATACTTCGTTTGCAGCAGCCTGAGCTTGGTGTTCGGCAATTTGAAGCTTGGCTAGAATTTGCTCTAATGTGATTTTTGCTTCATCATTGGCGGCTTTTTCATTTTTTTCCTCTGCTTGAAGGGCTGATGCTTCTTTTTCATAGATGGCGATTTGTTCGTCGGCCTCTTTGGTTAATTGGCTTTCTCGCTTTGCATCGGTTTTTAGCTGAGTTTGGCGACTTTCTAACTCGTATTTTTGGTTGTTGGCACGTTTTACGTCTTCTTCTAATTGATCTCTTAGGATTTTTAGGCGCTGAAGGGCGGCGGCGGTTGAAGCTTGTTTTAGGCGTAATGGCTCTAGGCGTTGGTTTAATTCTTCTAGGGTTTTTTCGGTTTTTAATTGTGCGCTGGTTGCATCTGCTAATTGTGCGATTACTTGGCTTTGTTTTGCTTCGTTTTCTTTTTGCGCAAAACGAGCGCCAACCCAGCGGATATGATATAGAGTTGCTTCACTTTTTCTAATATCGCCTGAGATATTTCGATAGCGAGTGGCTAATCTTGCTTGACGTTTTAATGTGTCGAGTTGGCTTTCAACTTGTGCGGTTACGTCATCTACTCTTTCAAGATTTTGCTCTGCGGCACGTAATTTTAACTCGGCTTCATGTCGTCTTGAATGTAGCCCCGAAATTCCTGCTGCTTCTTCAAGCAAGGCTCGGCGTTGCACTGGTTTTGCGGCAATTAACTCGCCTATCTGCCCTTGGCGCACAAGGGCTGGAGATTTTGAGCCAGTGGAGGCATCGGCAAATAATAATTGCACATCTCTGGCGCGCACTTCACGCCCATTTATGCGATATGACGAGCCTGATTCTCGCTCAATCTTGCGGGTTATTTCTAATTCATCGGCATTGTTGAAACTTGCAGGAGCTGTGCGATCTTTATTATCTAGCACCAAGGTTACTTCGGCGCTGTTTCTGCTTGGGCGGTTGGCTGAACCTGAAAAAATCACGTCGTCCATGCCAGAGGCACGCATGGCTTTATATGAGCTTTCGCCCATTACCCAGCGCAATGCTTCGACTAGATTCGATTTACCACAGCCGTTTGGACCAACCACGCCGGTTAGCCCAGATTCCATGTGTAATTCGGTTGCATCGCAAAAAGATTTAAAGCCGATAATTTTTAGGCGTGAGAACTTCATGCAAGTTTCTTAAACAAAAAAAGAGCAAACAAAAAGTCTTAATGTAAAATTAACTAACTTAGTAGTGGATCAATCGCACCTGCAAGGTCTTCAAACGAGCGATTTCCTGCTAACATCTTGCCATTCACGTAAAAACTTGGTGTTCCGTGCATGTCAAATTCTTTGCTTGCTTGCTCACGCAATCTTTCCATGCCTTTGAAAAGTTCTTGGTTGGTTAGCACTTTATCAAAAGATTTCTCGGTGAAGCCATATTGCTTGGCAATTTCTAAAATTGCATCACGTGGTGCATCTGAATTTGCCCATTGAGATTGAGTTTTCATATAGGCATTTAGGATTTCATAATATCCCTCTACTGATGTTTCGCCCGCTTTATAGGCAAGCATGAATACAACAGCATCAAGCACATTTAATACGAATGGACGTAAGACAAACCGGATTTTATTGGTGTCGATATAAGTTTCTTTGAGTTTTGGAAATGTGTTTATGTGAAAATTTGCGCAATGTGGGCAGGTAGAAGAAGCATATTCAACCACTGTGACTTTTGCGTCTGCGTCTAAATTGCCAATAAAATGATCTGCAGGGCCATCTGGGGCATATAGTTTTTTCTCATCAAATTGTCCGCCATCGCCATCGCCTGCTAAAGCTGCACTTGCTCCAAATATGCTGGGTGCGCCAAGTGTGATGATGCAAGATGCTGCGCTATTGCTTAGTAGTTTTCTGCGTGAAATGTTCAATTTATATACTCCAAATTTGTTTCATCTATTTTGATTGATGTGTTAAATTGTTTCAAGTTAATTATCATCAAAACTTTGTTATTAATAAGTTTTATTTTTTCTTGGCTTTTATATTAAGCCCAAGCTGACGTAATGCTTGTTTTAATTCGTCGCTTGCTACGTCTGATATTTCATCATTTATCTGTTTTATCATTTCTTTTGTTGGTTTGATTTCTTTATCAACTATTTCTGATGAATGTGGTGTGAATGGCTCAAGGGAGAGTTTTATTTTATCGATTAAGATATAACCAAAATATCTGTTTATTGCAGCGGAAATCGCCTCGCTTTCATATGAAAGTGCCATCGCAAAACTTGGTTCGCACCGTAAAAATAAAACTGCGCCTTGAGTTTTTTCTTCTTGGTTATTATTTATTTTGTTTTTCTTCCAGATAAGTTTTTCTGGTAATGTTAGTTTGTTATATGGGGCGGGGGCGATTTGTTGCCAGTTTGCAATTATATCACGATTGGCAAAACCACGTTTTTGCATAGCAGGGTCGATTGCCTTTGCAATTACATCGCTAAGTTTAACGGTTTTGTTTTTTCTTTTGTTTGCTTGTTTGACCATTAATTTAACTGTTTGACATTAAGGGGGCGTAGTTTGACCAAAATTTCGGCCATTTTTTATTTATTTTGGAGTTTGCCGCTTTTGCGTCATTTAAGCAAGTGAACAGAGCAAAAACTGTTGCGCCAGAGCCTGACATTGAAGTGAACAAGCAGTTTTTGTCTGTTTGAAACTCATCAATTATTAGTTTGATTATTGGAGCTTGTTTTATAGCGGGGGTGGCTAAGTCGTTTCTGGTTTGCTTGAGCCAAATTTTGAGATTTTTACGATCATCAAAGGCTTGTTCAATTTTTGGTAATGTTGAATTGTTTGGGTTTTTTAATGAGTTAAAAATATCTTTAGTCGAGATTTTTTGCATTGGATTTACTAACACAATATAGGCATTTGGAAAAATATTTATAGGCTCGATTATCTCGCCAATATTTTTCATAATGGCGGGTTTTGAATTTATGCAAATGGGTATATCTGTGCCTAAAGTTAGGGCGAGTTTTTCTAATTCTAAAGAGGGTATTTTTTTATCGCTTATTTGGTTTAACAATCTAAACATTGCGGCGCAATCTGCTGATCCGCCACCAACTCCTGAGGCAATGGGGAGGTTTTTTTCAAGAGTTATTTCTAAGCCCTTTGGAATGTTATTTATCCAATTTTTTTTGTATATTTCAAGTGCTTTGATGATTAGGTTGTCATTGGAATCATTAAGCGATGAGGCAAATTGACCAGTAACTTTTAACTGGTCTTTTTCACTCTGCTTGATTGTTATTTTATCGCCAATATTAGCAAAAACTACTAGGCTTTCAAGTTTATGATAGCCCTGATTATTGCGCCCAACTATGTGTAAAGCTAAGTTGATTTTTGCTGGGGCAAATTCAGATAACTCCATTATAAATTATTGATTTTTGAAATATTCAATGGGGTCTTTTAGCTTTTCTTCTGATCTCAAAGTTACGTCACCTTTTTCATCAACATCAATAGCAATTTTCCATTGAAAAGTTGCTTCAAGTTTTCGCCCAGCCTTCCAATAAGCATCGCCAAGATGATCGTTTATTTCTGGATCATTTGGTAATAAAGAAACTGCTTGTTCAAGCGTTTCAACTGCTTGTTTAATTCTGTTTAATTTATAATATGCCCAGCCTAAACTATCCACAATATAACCATCATTATGGCTTTCTTCAACTGCTTGGCGAATGAGTTTTAGGGCGGGTTTTAGCTTCATGCCTTTATCAACCCAAGTATAGCCAAGATAGTTTAACACCTGTGGTTGCCCTGGATTTAACTTGAGGGCTTTTAGAAAGTCTGTTTCTGCTTTTTTCCAATTATCACTTCGCTCATAAGCAATGCCGCGAACATAATAAAAGCGCCAATCTTGTGGGCGATTCCCATCAACGATTTTTAAAGCTTTTGTATAGGCTTTTATTGCGTCTTTATATTGTTCTTCGTAACGATAAAAATCGCCCAAAACTGAAACAGCATCTAAATTATCTGGTTGTGTTGCTACAATGTTTGATAATTTTCTTATTGCTTCTTCTCTTGCGCCACTGGCGTTTAGATTTAGTGCAATATTTACATTTGCTTTATTTTTTAATACAGAAGAAATATCTAGCGAGTTGTAAATAGCATTTGCTTCATCGTATAAGTAGGCTTTTTCTAATAACTTAGCTAATGCCATAGTAATTGATTGTGCTTTTGGGTTCAAATAAAGACCAAGACGAAAAAATGACATTGCAATTCTAGTGCGACCCTCATTTGCTAAGGCAACACCAATGCTATGATACATTTCTGCAGCACCCATTTGCACATTGCTTGCAATTTTTCCTGGGCGAATATTGGCTATAATATCTTCTTCAATGTCGTTGATTATTGGGTGGCCTAAACCCTCATTTTTATATGCGTCAATGATAGCTAATGCTTCTTCAAAACGAGAAGAATTTGCTAAAATTCGTGCGTATGTTTCTACTGTTTTTGAGACATATTTATCATTTTTATATGCTCTAGCGGCATATTGCAGTGCTAAATTACGATTTCCTGCGACATCTGCCATTAGTGTTTTATGAAAAATTAAAAAATCGTCTAATCCTGCTTTTGATAATTCATCAATTAATGGTTGAGAGGCGGGGAAGTTTTTTTCTCCAACTAATGCCCATGCCTTAAGAATGATAGCAGAAATTGCTGTGTAGTTTCCTGTTTCTACTTTATTTAATTGATTAATGGCTGAAGTGTAGCGGCGTTCTTTTATTGCAATTGTTCCTAATAATAATCGGGCGATTTCGTGATTTGGATTAAGTTCAATCAAATGTTGGGCAATGGCTGCGGCATCTTCAATGCGTCCATCTGCGACTAAAGCAATAAAGGCATTTTGCACAATTGCTATATTATCCCAATCTGATTCTGAGGCATCAAGAAAAAATCGTGCTGCTTGTTTTGTGCGTAAATCCTTAAAGGCTTGTTGGCCCGCAAGAAAACTGCCAGATGCGCTTGGCGATTTTGCTTCAAAGGGTAGAGATAAAGAATTTGCAGGCAAAGTAATTGATGCAAATAACATGATTAATGCCAATTTGAAAAAACTGAAATTTGAAAAAATACGTAGCAATTTTTTACTCCCTTAGAATCTTAAAATATAAATCGTTTATTTTACAAGTTTTCGCAAGCTTTAATCGCTACATTTGTGAATAGTTTGGCCCCGACCCGCCGATTGGAGGAAGCCAAGTGATGTTTTGAGCGGGGTCTTTTATATCGCAGGCTTTGCAATGTAGGCAATTTGCGGCGTTTATTTGGAACTGTTTTTTGCCGTCTTTTTCTATTATTTCATAGGTTGCAGCGGGGCAATAAAGCAGAGCTGGTTCGCCATATTTTGGCTCGTTTTGCTCTAGCGGAATCTTTTTGTCTGTTAGGATTAAATTATTTGGCTGATCTTCTTCATAAGAAATATTTGCAAGATATGTTGAAGAGGAGCGATCAAAGGTGATTTTTTGATCTGGCTTTTGATAGGTTAGGTTTTTGCAAGTGGCTTTTTTTTGCATGGTTTTATAATCGGCGCTTTTGTGGGTTTTTGTACTAAATATAGAAAAGCCAAAAATTGCCTTTTGCCACATATCAAAGCCGCTTAAAAATGAGCCAATAATCAAGCCAAAAGAAGCAATTAGCGGCTTTGCATTTTGCACTGACTTTAGTTCACTTTCTATGCCGCTTGATAGAATTTTATCTTGTAAATCTATTAACTCATTATTGGCTTGATTGGCTTTTATTGCATTTGCAATTTCTATTCCCGTGATGCGGGCAGAGCGAATGTCTGAGTGGATAGACTTTAGGGCTGGTACGTTCATAAAACCTGCTGAGCTGCCTATTAAAACTCCACCCTTAAATGTTAGTTTTGGGACTGATTGTAGCCCGCCTGCAACTAAGCTTCGTGCCCCATAAGAAATGCGGGTTGCGCCTTCTAAAATTTGTTTGATTTTTTTGTGAGTTTTTAGTCGTTGAAATTCTTTGAAAGGCGATAGGCTTGGGTTTTTATAATCTAGGTGGGTTACTAGACCAAGATAGATTTGATTGTTTGCTGCATGATATAAAAATCCGCCGCCATTGGCATTTTTGTCTAATGGAAATCCCATAAAATGTTCGACTAAACCTTGTTGGTGTTTCTTTGATTTTACTTCCCAGATTTCTTTTATTCCCAATGCATATTTTTGCGGTGCTGAATTTTTATCTAACTCAAATATTTGGTTTAGTTTTTTGGCTAATGATCCTCGTGCGCCTTCGCTAAAAATTGTGTATTTCGCTTTTAGTGCAATGCCTTGAATATAGTCGTCAGTTTGTTTGCCATTTTTACTTATGCCAATGTCGCCAGTGATTATTCCTTCTACTGCGCCATTTTCATCTATAATTATGTCTGTTGCAGGAGTGCTTGGGTAAATTTCTACACCTAAATTTTGTGCATATTCGCCAAGCCAAACGCATAATGCGCCTAGTGAAATAATAATCTCACTTTTGCTTTTCATTTGTGGGGGCAGTAATGGTTTTGGAATGGAAAAACTAGAATTTTCACCTAAGAAATATAATTTGTTTTTTGTCACCTTTATGCCAGATGGTGCGCCTGCTTGTTGCCAGTTGGGGATTAACTCATCTAAGCCAATTGGATTCATAAGAGCGCCAGAGATAATATGTCCACCAATTTCCGCTGATTTTTCTACTATTGTTACGGCTACATCTATATTTTCTTTTTTAGCTTGCTGCTTTATTGAAATTGCGGCACTTAACCCTGCAGGTCCTGCGCCTATTATTAACACGTCTGTGTGCATTATTTCTCTGGTATTCATTTATTTTCCAACAGATTGTTAGCATTTTAATTATCGCACTAGTAGGTGCAACTATGCTGTGACATAATGGCGATGAAATGACAAATGCTGATAATAATTATTTAGAGATGAAAGAACAACTTGTTTGGCAAAAACAGGTTGGAATTGATTTGGCGATTGGTGAACAACCAATTGATTGGCTGAATGCGCCGCCGCTAGCAAAACAAAAAATTACACCTAAAGTGGCACAAGCGAAAACTACACAAGTAGTTGTGCCGATTGAGGTTGAACATAAGATTGACCCAAGCATTGCGCATGATTTGGTGAAAAAGACTAAGAATTTATCTGAGCTTTATGATGCCCTTAAATCTTATGATGGTTGTGCGCTAAAATTGCGGGCTAGTAAAACTGTGTTTGGGGCGGGTGATGAAAACGCCAAAATTATGTTTATTGGGGCGGCGCCAAATAGAGATGAGGATATTGAGGGAAATATTTTTGTTGGGGCATCAGGGTTTTTGCTTGATAAAATGCTTGCCGCAATCGGCTTAAAGCGGAGTGAGATTTATTTGGCGAATATTTTGCCTTGGCGACCTCCCGGTGGGCGAAAACCTACGTCAGATGAGATTGCGACTAGTTTGCCGTTTTTAATTCGCCAAGTTGAACTTGTTGCGCCTGATATTATTTTTACGCTTGGGGAGTTGGCTTTTGATGTTTTATTTGAAGAAAAAACCTCTTTAAATAAAGCTCGGGGTAAATGGTATGATATTGAAGTTGGCTCTCATAATGTAAAAGCTATGCCTAGTTTGCACCCTAAGTTTTTATTAAAACAACAGGTTCAAAAGCGTTTTGCTTGGCAGGATTTGTTGGTGCTTAAAAAAGCAATGAATGAGGCAGGCTAAGAATGATGGATTGCCCTGATTTTTCACTAGAATTTGCGCTTAAAGAAAAAGGTGAAGAATTTATTGCGGGTGTTGATGAGGCGGGGCGAGGGCCGCTTGCTGGCTCGGTTGTGGCGGCGGCGGTGATGTTTGATTTTGAAAAGCTTAATGGCAGTGAATTATTAACGGGGTTAAATGATTCAAAAAAGCTTAGTGAAAAAAAGCGGGAGGCTTTATTTGAAATAATATTGGCTAATGCTGATGTTGCTTTTTTTAGTGCGCCGCCTGCT
>Ga0256834_1002894_pt1 | contig 10545 bp, 10 predicted proteins | sample 4281140metaG_FD_190536 | JGI IMG/M metagenome (GOLD analysis project Ga0256834, IMG submission 190536) | Hydrothermal vent microbial communities from East Pacific Rise, Pacific Ocean - 4281-140 | ecosystem: Environmental > Aquatic > Marine > Hydrothermal vents | place: Pacific Ocean: East... | reverse complement strand
CACATTGAGATGGGGGCCTTGCTCATGCATGCAAGTGCAATAAATGCGTAACCTGTCTGTGCAATTGTTGAAAATGCTAGAATATGCTCTCTCTTTTCTGCAAGTAGAGCTGCAACATTTCCAAGAGTCATCGATACTGCAGCAAGTATTGCAAACAGCATTGCTAGTCTAGCAATTGTGGAGGGAGTCGCAATCATCAGGAATTTGAGAAGTGCAATAGCTGCAAGTATCTTCACGGCTGATGCAAGTATACTAACAGATATCTTGTCTGCTAGAAGATATACGTCAGGTAGCCAGACGTGTACTGGAACTAGACCAAGCTCATATGCTATGCCTAGAACTATCAGCACTGTGCCTAACATGGTGTAGCTTGTGCCTATCTGTGTCAAGCATAGCACAATGCCAACTATGAGAAGTGATGCGCCAAGCGCAGAGAATACTATGTACTTAGCACCTGCCTCTAGTGATGATATGTTGCCGAACCTCAGGATGAGCACAGCTGTGAGGACAGATACGCATAGCCAGACACATAGCAGAGTAATAAGGTCTTTAGCAATAATTATCGCGTATCCAAGTACTGCTATTAGGCTAGTTACGAGAGGTGCAACATGTCCAAGTTTTGCATCAGGTTCAGCCATTACGAGACAGGCAGAAGCACACAGAAACCCCACTAGCAGGACTGCGAAAGACACGTCTACTGAGGTCGCGTAAATGCACAAGAGTGCAGATGCTGCACATAGAGCAGCCAGAACGTATCTTATTGCTTTGTAGCACCTGAAATGCCAGAGTAGCAGAACTAGAACAACTCCCGCAACTTCGAAATAGGTAATTATCTCTAGTGGTGTTAGAGATATCATAGCAGGAAGGTAACGTACACAATAACAACTATCAATATTATTGATGCTATTATCATGTAGTTAAGCAATTTATCAATATGAACCCTAGCAAGAGACCTACTTGCACACGCCATAGCTCTAGGCAAGTACACGTGAAGTAGCTTGTCCAGCACCTTGTCAGCAGAATATAGTCCTCTCATAGCTTTAAGATAGGCCCAGCCAGCGTGCAGTGCTCTATCAACATGCGTTGAGACGACCTGAGCTGCACGAGAAAAGGCTCTGACAGCACTAGCAATGCAGTAGTCAAATAGAACTGCAAGTCCAAACCTGGTCTTGAGCAGATATAGTAGACCCTGAGGTATCTTGTTCCTATTTCTAAATAATGATATTGATAAGAATAGTGCTACAGCAAATATCAGGTACGTTACTAGTACTCTCTCAACAGTCAATAAATGAGGCAGAAGATTAGCATAAGGCACAAACAGAACGTATGGACCCACTGCAAGAGCTAGACAAGCATACTCCATCGTTAGCTCATGAGCTTCAACATGCTCTATCACTGTCGCCTCTCTTCTAAGCATCCTGAAGTATAGTATGAGCTTCATTAGGAGACCAATCGATATTGCTGTAGACAGCAGAATCAGGATTGCTTGAACTGTAGATGATAAGTCTACTAATAATTCTTTAAATAGAAATCCTGCACTTGGAATAACAATTCCAAATAAGTTTAGTGAAGCTAAGACAAGTGCAAGATAGCTCTGTCTGTACCTAAGCATGACCTTAACATCATCGACAAAGCGCGTTCCTGCCATGTGCATCAGGTATCCACAAGATGTGAATAAGCTAGCTTTGCTGAAGCCATGCCCTATCAATATGAGGATCGCACATGTTAGACATAGTGGAGAAAGAGTCATCGCATACAGCACAGCATCATATAGTAGTAGACCAACATAGATGCAGGTTGATGCTGCTAGGATGACCTTGACTTCTCTTGATGCAAGTCCTGTCAGTCCCATTAAGACTACTGACGTTAACACAAACAGTGAGGCAAATGTAAGAACATGAGAGCCGTGCAGCGGAGCTGCGAGCTTGAATATCAGATATGCGCCTGCATTTACGAGTGTTATCGAGTGTATTAGTGCTGATACTGGAGTTGGACCTGCCATTGCTGTGAAGAGCCACTCTGTGAATGGAAGTTGAGCACAGGTTGCTAACGCAGCAACTATGACTAGTGCAGCAGTGAATACGTTGAACGTGCCCATGTTTGCAAAGTCCAGTGTATGGTACCTAGCGTAGGCAAGTGCAGCAGCTACTAGTAGACATGCTGTACCTATGCTAGTTATCACGACTGCTCTAAGTGCAGCAGAGGATGGAGACCATAGATGTCTGAACCCGCCAATAGTGAAGCCTTCGCCTACGTGTCTCTCTGGCTCGTCTCTGTACCAGTGTCCAATGAGAGCGTAGCTACATAGCTCCATTCCATCCCACGCGATTATTAGTGTGAGAAGATCCTGCGAGAAGAGTAGTAACAGTGTACAGGTGAGCATTAGTCCTACGAAGAACCAGAACCATCCTCTCCTGTAGTCAAGCCACATGTAGCCTATGCTGTACACAACTATCAGGAAGCCAATCCATAGCGTGACTACTGCTAACGCTAGCCAGAAGGTGCTGGAGGCTATTTTCAGGATAACGTTCTGAGCTATTGGGTACGAGTAGGGTACTAGACTAGCAACGTGAAATAGTGCTAATGATAGCAGAAGAGCTGTCGCGAATGTGCATGCTGCAAGTATGTATCCTTTCCTGAGAGTTAGTGCATCAATAAGTCCTCCAATGAGTGGGAGGAGAAGTGGGACGAGTATGCTTATGCTTATCATAGTTTCAGGAAGCTCCACTTGTAGACCATGTGTATCATGGGCATTATCACGTTAGGAAACAGGAAGAGTATCGTACATAGTGCTAGAACTGCCATGGGTACCTCCATCATGTACACAGTATATGGTAGCACGCTGATCTCTCTTGGTCTTCCAAAGTACATTCTCTTGACTGCGTAGAAGCAGTAGGCAACTGATAGGCATAGCATAGCTATGTACAGTAGCACCAGTGCTATGGTAGTTGCCTCAGAGTGAATTACTGAGCTAAGAGCAGCTATCAGGATCAGCGTCAGGTAGATCTTGGATAGTAGACCTATGTTGAATACTCCTGATAGACTTACAAAACCTATGATTCCCATTATGGAACTAGATGTCATAAGCTCGTAGAGACCGCCAAGTGCACTGAAGTTTCTGAGACCTGTCCTGTAGATAATGTAGCCACTACACATGAAGAGGAGAGCCTTCGCGAAGGCATGTGCCATGAAGACTACTGCAGCAGCAATCTCGCCTAAAGTTGAGGGATAGGCTACACATATGACTAGGGCACCCATGTGCGCAATCGATGAATACGCAAGGAACCTCTTCACGTCCTGCTCAGACAATGCCATTACTGCACCGTATATTCCAGTAACTATGCCATACACTAGGAGAGGTACAGTAATTGTCTCGAGAACTGTCCTGTACAGCGTGTGCAGTATCTCTATCAGGACATAGCTCATAATGCCAATCTGGACAGGGCTCAGTATAGCACTAATTGGTGATGGAGCCTCAGCATGTGCCCAAGGAAGCCAGAAGTGCACTAGGAATGTGCCCATCTTTATTAGACATCCAATCAAGACGAGGTACATTGCTAGGAGAGGCAGTTGTGCAGGATGGAATGTGGGAACGTATACTGATCCGTAGGACATGAGTATCAGTATTATTCCACATAGTAGTGTTAGGGATCCTATTTGACTCCATATGAAGTACAGTAGAGCAACTCTTAGCCTATCTCCATAACCGTAGTAGAGTATTAGTAAGAAGCTTGTAACTATTGATAGCTCTAGGAATATGAACATTATTATCAAGTTTGTAAAATATGCAATACCGACGAGACCAAGTATGTAAAGCACGTACAGTATGTAGTATGTCGATAAGTCATCCTTTATGTTGAGCTCCTCAAGCCTATGCAACATGTAGGGTAGTGAGTACACTGACACACATGTAGCAACAATTCCTGTTGCTAGAAGGTACATTGCAGATAGTGGATTAATCCATATGCTTACCTTGCCAATTAGTGGAACAGTAATTAGTGAGGACTGTATTACATGTCCTGCACTCGTTAGCAAATAATCAACGACCGGCCATGTCATGAATATGCAGGATATTGTTGACAATATCATGTATAGTATGTTTGCAATTTCTTTACTAAGTCTCGCTACTGTGAATCTAATAACTATAATCAATATTATTGCTGCTATTGGCTCAGCAAGTATGAAACTCCAGAGCGAGAACATTTTCACTCTTCTGTATACTTTTCTTTAAATGACGTAGTTGCACGATATCCAAGTCTCACCATCCTGTAGATCAGTCCAATCATTATGACTGTCTCAGCTACAGCAGTTCCTAGACATATTAGCAGTATGGCAAAGGAGAGCACTGGATACTGCAGGTACAGGAGAAGAATTGACATGACTGCTCCAAGAAACATCATCTCAAGACCAATGAGAACTCTCATCAGCTCATTACTAGATGCTGCAACGCCAGCTCCAAGCACTATCAGTAGAAGCGACGTTATTATCAATGTTGTAAAGTTCATAGTCATGGGGATTGACCCCTTCTGCAAAGCTGAACTACTGCTAAAACCATTGTTGCTAGAAAAACTAGAAGAATAACAACAGCATAGAACCACTTCCCAACTACCGCACTACACATCTCTGCAAGCGATGGTGTAGCTGATATGCTCAGACTCGACGATGGAATCCTTAACGCTAGTAGTAGCACTACGGCTCCTGTCACTATGGCTGTGGCTACTCTGTAGCGATCTATGAATGGTCTATACTTCTCTACGGCAGTTGCTGCAACTATGATGAACGTGACTACAACACCAACGTATATGAGTAGAAGTACTATTGCGTAAGCAGAGAAGCTTAAGAGAAATGCAATTCCCGCGATTGCGCAAGCTGCAGGTACTAGACAAGCTGCAGCAACTACAACATCCTTGACGACGAGCACTGCAGCACAGGATGCTGCAGCTATGATCATTAGTGCAAGTATGGCAATGTTCATGGTATCTCACCTATCGCACTCTGGTGGAAAATGTCCAAAGCTTCCATATATTGCAGGTACATCTGCTAGCCTGTAGCCAACCATTGCCTGCATCATCCCTCTAAGATTGTAGTAGGAGGGCGTCATTACCCTGAGCCTGTACAGTCTATCATCTCCCTTCGATACTAGATGTATGTAGAAGAGGCCTCGAGCACCTTCAACACGTGCACAAGATACACCACGTGGAAGAGTAGCCCTCGACACGATCTGTAACACCTTTCCAGGTCTAGACACGTCAAGACCAAACTCTCTACATAGCTGAACAAGCTCAGGATTAACTATGGGTCCTCTCGGAAGCTTGTCTAACAGCTGCCTGATTATCTTAATACTCTGCTCAATCTCCCTAACTCTGACAGCTACTCTAGCATAGCAGTCTCCCTCATCCATTACTGGAACCTCAAAATCAACTTCAGGATACGCCTCATACTTGAGCACCTTCCTAGTATCATAGCATACACCTGACGCACGTAGATTTGGCCCAACCATGCCAAGCTTGATAGCGTCCTCCTTAGTCACTACACCAACCTCACAGAGCCTCGCCTTCACTGCTGCATTCTTTAGGAATATGTTTTCAAAACTTCTCAATCCTTTCTCAAGCTTCTCAAGAACATTACGAATAAGTGATATTACATCTTTCGTAAGCTGATACCTAACTCCGCCAGGTATTATCGCAGTTATTGCATGTCTAGAGCCAGAGTACCTAACAAATATTTCACATATGTACTCTCTCAGCTCAAAACACCACATGTATCCTGTACTATGTCCAAGAAATATTGACAATATTGCAAAATCGTACAAATGTGTACCAATTCTACATAACTCAGCCAATATTGTCCTTATGTAAGATGCTCTCTCAGGAACTTCAAGTTTTAACAATTTTTCAAGTGCATGAACATAACATAACGTGACGTTTGCAGGATCTGTAAGAGTAACACGCTCTAGCATTGGTATTACTGCAATAAAGTGACGACTCTCTGCAAGCTTCTCAACTCCTCTATGAACGTACCCTGGGTCAGGAATTGCCTCCTTCACAACATCGCCGTCAAGGACTAGGAAGAACCTGAAGTGACCACTTCCTGGATGCTGTGGACCAATGACGAGCGTAACAAGCTTCTCGTTCGTGCTCAGTCTCTCGACCTTCTCTATCCTGAAGAGCTCTTCCCTGATCTTATATTCTGGCTGTGGCTTCTCTTCTCTTGGAAACTTCTTCTCTATCTTTTCCTGAAGTTTCACAAATGCTCCAAGTACAGCCTCAGGAAGAGGTGGACATCCGGGAACATATACATCAACAGGAAGAACTTCATCAACTGTGAGAATGTGATAACTTCCTGAAAACACACCACCAGATATTGCACAGGATCCAAGTGCAATGACATACTTCGGATCTGGCATCTGTTCGTAGACAAGTCTAAGATGCTTCGCCATCTTCCTAGTGATTGTACCTTCAACAACGAGCAGATTGCAGTGTCTAAGTCCTGGCATTGGGAGCAGACCATGTCGTTCAGCATCAAACCCAGGACCAAACACGTGCGCGAACTCTACTCCACAGCATGCCGTGACTATGTGTACGGGCCAGAGTGAGTACTTTATTGACCATGGACCTAGCCTTATCTTGTTGAATATGTCCAGTATTCTTCCTGTTAGATCCATTCTCGCAGATCAGCAATGTGCCTGTATAGGCACAAAATTGTTAGTATGTATACTACAGCTACGATAATTAACAATGACACGAAGCTGAGAGATAGCCCACCTGTAGCAAGAACAGCAAGGTACAGAAAGACGCACTCTAGAACAACTATGAGAAAGATGAAACCAAAATACTGCATAATCAGCTTCTTCTTGACAATATCGACCGGCGGATTGCCGGCTTCAAACCTTCCATACTTTCCATAACCTTCTCTACGTATTCCACGTGTTGCTACAATGTTCAGAACAATGAGTAGAACTAGAGCAAGAACAGTTACTCCAGCAAGAACAGCTAGCCCTACTAAGCTCACGTAAGGTTCTAGGATAGTCCATGCTTATAAACATGGTCACTAGTGCACATACTAGAGATGAGAATAACTATTCGAGACATAGTTACTCCACTAGTCGAGGCCCTGAAGCACGTAGTTAAGCCACAGCGCGTCAGTGTCGACTTTCCTGAAGAGGCAAGGTACATTACGGAGAACTTCAGAGGCGTGCTTGTTAATGAGCATACTAGATGTATTGGATGTAGACAGTGCGCAAAGGTCTGTCCAGCAGGTGCAATAGAGCTGTATTACGAGCCTAGTGGAATATACAAGCCAGGAATAGACTACGGAAAATGCATATTCTGTGGACTATGTGTTGACGTATGTCCAACAGGTTCACTCACACACCTCAGATTTCAGGAAATAGTTACAGAGAACGTAGAGTCTCTCAGGCTTAAGGCAGTCTACCTCACTCCTGATAAAGTTCTACCACTAGTAAATGACAGAAAGATGCAGCGTGAAATAACGTACACGTTCGATACTGATGGGAGAACTAGGAAAGTTCAGGTTGAGAAGAAGTAAATACTTTCACCATACACCCCCCTGAACAGCTCCTCATACGTCCCTTATATTTGAAATAGACAGCAAGAACAGCGAGAATGAGCGAACAAGAACATATAAAGGTGGTATGGCCTCTAATAAAACTCCTTCACAAGGAAATAGTCGAGAAAGGTCCGGATCATCCAGTCACTAAACAAGAGTTGGAGAAGCTAGTAAGAGAAAATCTTAACAAATGTGAAAATGCTGATGATATACTATCACTGATAGCCCTAGTCCCTGACGACATACAGAACTATAGAGACGTTGTATGTCACTTGACAACACTCTACCTGAAGATACTGCTCATACTCCACAATGGAGGTAACATAGCAGACGCTGTTCAGCCGCACGATGAGGTCTACCACGTGAAGACTCCTGAAGATATAGGACCATACATAGTGACACTATCACTCTCTGAGAAAATTAGACTCAGGAAGCGTGGACTAGACATATTCTACAGATTAAATCCAATGCGTGCACTAGAGACAACATGCTGCGTCTACGATTATGCTGACACAGAGCTTAAACTACTTAGAGAATCTCTACTACTTCGTATACGAGTTAGAGATAAAGATAACTTGAGGAGATTTGCTAAATCACTCCTGTACTACATGCTAAATCCTGTACATATAGTGACGGTATACATGAGTGCAGTACACGAAATTCTAAGCAATTTAGATAAATTTAGAACAGAGCAAGCACGCATGATCTTGACTGGAATTAACGAGGATATACAGGAAATGCTTAATGATGTTCTTTCAGGTAAAAATTTGGAAATAGTAAAGAAGTGGCTCAAAATGACAGGTCTAGACGAAATAATAACTTTAGTAGATATAGAACAAGAGGAGTGCATTGGACCTCTATGCTCAACAATAGTGGAAAACTACGATATTAAACTACTACCACAACAGCTTCTCAACAATAATGATAACCAAATACCAAATGCACAGCTTATAGGAACAATATCAACAGGTAGGTGCGTTATCCTTTGGGGAAAACCAGAAGGAGAAAACTAGCCTAATTTAATTACAGGACAGAACACGACTAAGACAAGCTTATCATCTCTATAAAAATTGTTAATTACACTGAACAGCGTTTCAACAGTGCATTCTTTTAGGAATGTTATGTTTAGAATTTTTAGTCCTTCTTGTGTTTCTGCACATGTAACTACGTAATCTCCAAAATTATGCATATTAACGCTTTTTATAAAGTACTCGTAGATCTGTCCTGCATCTACTCCACTACTTATTAATATAATGTTCATGTTTAGTAGGATTTTCTTATTCTCGAGTTCTTTTCTAAGAAGATCTTTTGCCTGTTCTATGTTTTTTGATATTATTGTTCTTGTTAATGTGTCGTATGTTATTACATCTTTCTGCAATTTTTCAAATATTGTGACTATGTATGGCTTTTTATCAAATGCTCCTGGGTCAAAGAGTTCGTATGTCTGTCCTTTTACTGTTAGTACAATTTTATTTTTAGGTTCTTGAACTGTTGCATATACTGCTCTGCATGTTAGTTCGAGAACATTTTCTTCTGTTACATCTTTGCCGTCGACAATCAGGTCGAGGACCTGTACTTGACGTCTAAATCTTTCTATTGCTTCTATCGGTATGTTTAGTAAATATCCTGTTGGGATGTCTCTGCAGGGAGTATCTGGGCCACATAGTATTCTTCGTGTTTTAGGGTCGACCCCGTATCGGTGCAGCATCACTATTGCTTTTCCTGACTTGTGTCCAGGGTTCTCGTGACCTGCAACTATTATGTATCTTATGTTGGGGTTTGCAAGTATGTTACATACAACTTTTTCTAATCCAATATTTGCGGTCTTGCAAAATCCTGCAATTGCTACACCCATGTCTATGACGTGCTTAAGTATTGTCTGCCCAAGCTCATCATCAAGTGGCACAAGCACAGCACATGGATGGTACTTGTTGCCTAGGTAGAATACTCCTGGCTCGACAGGCCAGTTATCAGGAACGTTACATTTGTAAACCATCTCATCAAGCTAGTGCTGAGCAGTTTCTTTAGGACTTTGTCATGCTATATCATGCACCTAGTGAGTACATGTGAGCAAATGCCACAGTCATCGCGACTGCTATCGCTATCATTATGCCTATGCTAAGTACTGTTGCTACGAAACATCTTCCATAACCTACTCCATACTCTTTGGATAGTAGTAAAGCAACGTAGAGTGAGGACAGTATCACTATAGCAATATTAAGCGGAATGACGTACACCATGTTCCCTGAGAATGGCGGAGATGCACCAAGCAGCCAGGTGCCAATTGCGTTAAATATAGCAGCAATATAGAAGCCGTGGCCAAGCAGGAGAAACGTGCTTCCGTACCTGATGTTTGGCTTAATATCCTCAGGTGCTAGAACCTTGAGTAGACCAAACAGTATTAGTGCCTCAATAGCCCATATTATCAACGTGATGAAAATCTGCGAAACTAGACTCGTATAGGGCATCATTGCAATTATGGCCTTAACCCTCTCAGGAGGCATGTACTGCACAAGTCTTCTATACAGCTCGCGACTCACAACAGGAAACATGTACAGAAACAGCACATAAGATACAGCAACATAGCTAGCCCACCCAAGAATACCCAAGATCTTCACGGACTTCGACAACATGACTAAACTACACTACCAGACAATGAATATATTAAACGAACTCATCAAGACAAGAGAAAGACTTAAAATCGCCACTACACACCACACAGTCACGAGAAAAGCCCCGGTAGTATAGCCCGGTCAAGTATGCGGGCCTCTCGAGCCCGTGACCCGGGTTCAAATCCCGGCCGGGGCACCACCATCACATTCTCCCAACAACTTAATCCTCTAACGCAGCACCACGGTTATTGCCTGAAGCGAAATCTAGTACTATCTTACCATTATCATTGTACAATTATACAATGACGAAACATTTCTAACTAATTTAGGGTACTGATAAAGAATTCCTCAACAGACTATAGAC
>Ga0256834_1002893_pt1 | contig 10549 bp, 8 predicted proteins | sample 4281140metaG_FD_190536 | JGI IMG/M metagenome (GOLD analysis project Ga0256834, IMG submission 190536) | Hydrothermal vent microbial communities from East Pacific Rise, Pacific Ocean - 4281-140 | ecosystem: Environmental > Aquatic > Marine > Hydrothermal vents | place: Pacific Ocean: East Pacific... | reverse complement strand
ATTGTGCCCCTTTCTATCACCGTTATTTTGGACCCAATAAAAATTTCCTCCTGCAAGAGTATTCCTAAAACCTCCAAAATTGTATGTAGGAGGCGTGGTACTTAACACATAAGGAATTTTATTTGTACCGGTGTTCGTTCCCGTATGACAAAATACACAACCTCCTATAAGTAACGCTTCAAAAGGACCATTTTTTGCTACCTCAGATTTATTCTGAGAATTGTGCATAGTATGACACGCTGAACAAGGTCCTGATACTTTACTCCACCCATTACTGAATCCTATCATTAAAGCTAAACCTAAAACCATTACAAACCACTTAATACTGAAATATTTCGATCCTGTTGTTACCCTCATCGCTAACTCCTATATAATTATAATGCAAATATCTAACCTTTACAGGGCTTAACATTTGTCCTTTTTCCCATCCCTTTCCACCAAATTCTCCTACTTTTTTCAAATTTGGAAGTTTTAAAATTAATACTTTGGCAAAAAATCTATCTAAAACAAAAATCGTATCATATCTAATTTCAATAGATACAGGAGCCATAGAAATACCTTTTAAAGAATAAATTTCCCATTTTTTCTTATAATATCTATAGATTTTTCTATTTAATCTACTTAATCCCCAAAATCCATTTTGTTTAATTCTAAAATCTATAAACCCCTTAAACTTTTTATCAGGAGGTATAAAAACTTTTAAAACTTTTAATCTATTTTTTATAAACTTTAACATCATAACCGCCCCAGTTTGAGCATCTAATATATAAATATTATTATTTACTATTTGTATTACCTTAGGAATAACTCTATTGTTTTTATATTTAATAATATAACTCTCAACTTTACGATTTTCAAAATCTACTTTATAAAGGCCTCTTAAAATACCATCCACTATCCATAACTCTTTTTCTCCTTTAAATGCAAAATCTATAGGTAACTTTAAAAGTCCCTTTGGATTAAAAGCCACTAACGGATGTCCACTTAAAGAAAAAGAAACAAGTCTTTTATTTCCTGCATCTGCTACATAAATTTTATTGTTTTTAAATAAAATACCTACAGGATTTTTTAATCTTGTCCCGTCAGGACCTACAAAAAGAGAAGTTACAAAAGATGCACTAAAAACATTATTTATCCAAAATAAAAATATAATAATTACTAATATCCTTTGTGACACTCTACACATAGTGCTTTATCTCCTGATTTAATAAGCAAGTACTTATAATTAGTCCCCATAGGATCATGGCAAGTAATGCAAGTCATCGGTTGCCCTGTATAAGGATTTTTTGCCTTAGGTCCAATAGGATGAGTAAATATTTCGTCACTTCTATGACATTTTCCACACAATTTATTAGGCTCCATTTTTAATACAGCTGGGATGTTAGATCCATGAGGTTTATGACAGGTGAGACAATTATTCCAATGCTTATGTACATATAAAGATTCTTCTTTTTGACAACTTACCTCAGGATGACATTTTAAACATACAGATTTGGGATCTACGGATTCAAGAAGATCTTTCCTATCCGAAAGATGGGGAGAATGACAATAAAGGCAGAAAGGTTTACCACTTGGAGATGGAAGATAATGATTATACACCTTTTCAAATTCTTGCATTGTCTTCTTGTGACATTTAAAACACATCTTATTACCATTTATTTCCATAGCGTGACATACTTTACAATTTCTTTTTTTGTAAGGTTCATGTGCATATTTTTTTAACAACATTTTATTATCAGCACCGTGTCCCTCATGACAGGTTAAACACCACTTACCAGATTTTAAATATTTATGAGTTTTCTTTAACTTAGTGAGTTTATGACAAGCAAGACACATCCCTTTACCTTTAAGCAAATCACTTTCAGAAGAAAAGTGCGGAGAATGACAAGCTACACAATTACTGGCATCAAAAGGCTTGTGATAATATTTATATTTTAGTTTAATATGGTGACATTTTGTACATATATTTTTTAAATCATCTTTTAAAAGATAATCCTTTCCTTTATGGGGAGAATGACATAATAGACATTTACCTTTTTCTACTGGAAAGTGCACTCTTTCTGCTGATTTTATTCCTTTAATTATATTTTTATGACAGTTGTAGCATAATAAAGGAACAGGTTTCTTTAAAATTTTCTCATATTTTGAAACATGAATTTGATGACATAAATTACACTTACATTGTTTAAAAGGTGGATGAAAAATTTTTCCTTTAAAATTTGATAACGGATGACAATCTATACATTTTTTTGTTCTACCGTTGTTTAAATGACATTTGTAACATTCATTTTTTACAAAGTAAGAATGAAAAGAGGTGTTCCACAAAAATCTCGTATCAATACCCCCATGAGGATTATGGCATTCTACGCAACTTTTGCCACTTAGTCTTACATTTCTGTGAACTTTTAAAAATTTTCTATCGTTTATTTTATGACATTTTATACATACATCTTTTAAAGGTCTTTTTAATAAATAATTAAAATTACTAAAATGTTCTTTATGACAATTTAGGCAATTTTTGGTAGGCTTATGCCAAATTTTTATTTTTCCAAGCTCTTGTTTATGGCACTCCAAACAAAGGTTTTTAAGATTTTCTCTAAGTCTTGCAGGATTATTACTTCCATGAGTTTCATGGCAAGTTATACAATTTCCCTTTTTAACAGGATAATGTACATAATTTGATTTGTTTATTCCTTTAGCTATATTTTTATGACACTCTAAACACATTTTTTTAATTGGTTTAGGACAATGAAAAGGATAATAAGATGCATGAGGTAAGTGACAAATGGTACAGTTGTTTTCTACAAAAATTTTATGAACATATTTTAAAGTATGCTGTTCTTGAAATATATTTGTATGACAATTTTTACAAAGTTGCAACCACGGCTTTTTTAAAAGCCCTTCAACTCCTGAATGAGGATTATGACATACTGAACAAGGTTGAGTTACAAAAGGCGTATGTTGAGAAAAGTATTGAGTCTGTTTTTTTACATCTTTGTGACACTCAAAACACAAGTCTTTTTCTTTAGCTTTAAGCATGTAAGGATAATAAGAACTATGAGGATAGTGACACTTTAAGCACTCTCCTTTTTCAGACGGAGGATGCTTAACGCTCTTTTTATTAAGATTTTTGTGACATCTTATACAAACTTTTTTCTTTGGATATTTTAAAAAGCTCTCGTAATTAGATACATGATGTGAATGACACTCTATGCACTTACCTGCTTTAACTAAAGGGTGTACATATCTTACCTTGCCCTTTACTGCGTTTTTGTAAGAATGACACTTTAAACAGAGTTTATTTATAGGCTTATTAAGCAAATACTCATACTTGCTCCCATGAGGAACATGGCATTCGCTACATTTTTTATTTCTATAAGGAGGATGTATTAATTTCCCGGTTTTAAGCTTATGACACTTTACACAAAGTTGATTTTTCTCCTCTTTTAAACTCCAGCTTTTGTCTTTTTTATGACACTCAAAACACTTACCTTCGCTAATGGGTTTGTGAATCCATTTTACAAGAAGTCTTTTGTCCGAAGCACTATGAGGATTGTGACATGTCAGGCACTCAAAAATAAAGGGATATCCTTTGTGAAATTTTCCTATTTCATTCTTTTTATGGCATTCTAAGCAAAGCTTATTAGGATTTGATTTCAATAAAAATTTATTGTTAGATGCATGTGCATTATGACATTTAAGACAACCCTGTTTAAGAGCTGGATGTATCTCTTTCCCTTTTATTATATCTTTGTGACACTTAATACACAAAGTATTGGGTTCGTTCTTTAAAAGATGTTTATAATTAGCAGCATGTATTCCGTGACAAATAGTACAATTTCCCTCTTTAAAAGGTAAATGTACACATTCCATTTCCTCTTGATGAATAATATCTTTATGACAGTTAATACATAGGTAAGGAGTTTCTCTCCATAAAAAAGCTCCTCTTATAAATCCATGAGGTCTGTGACAGGAAAGGCACTTTTTTTTAGCAACTGGACCGTGCAGAAACTTTCCTTCTTTTTTTATCTTTTCAAACATCTTAGGATGGCACTTTAAACAATTTTCCACCTTCGGTGATCTAAAACTTAAAGCCACCCTTATCCACAGAATTTGAAAAATTAACAAAAACAGTAGCGTCTTTTTAAATTTCATCTCTCTGCATCCTCTTTTTTAAAGACTCCCACTCTGCCAGATTGACTTTTACATCATATTCCTTTTTTAATTCTTCGTATATTTTTTCCTCTAACTTTTTAAACTTCTCTTCCTCTATTTTTTGAGAAATGATTTTTTTAATATAATTGTTAAGCTTAGGAGAGATTTTTTCTCTACTTAAAACTTTAAAAATATAATAATACTTACCGAACTTTTTAATTATCAATTTGTTAAGTTCTGCATTAAGAATCTCTTTTTGCAAAAAAAACGGAAATTCGTCTACGAATTTATGTACTATGTAATCTTTAAAATCCATTTCTCTTAACACCTCTTCTATACTCTTTCCGCGCAAAACCTCCGTTTGAATTTTTTTTACTAATCCATCGTCCGAAGTTTCAAGATACACCGCTATAATTCTAACTCTACTCGGAAATTCTTTTTTGTGAGAATTAAAATACGTCTCTATCTCTTTTTCACTAACTTTTATTTTCGGAATGATGACATAGTTTATAAATCCCCTTACGAGTAAATTTTTTTTGTAAAAATCTAAGTCTGACTTTAAAGGCTCCTCTTTTTCATATCCTCTATTTAACGCTTCTATTTCTACAAGATTTTGAGCAATTATAGTATTAAGTATAAATTTTTTGAACTTTTCTACACTTTTTTTGTTTTCCGGATTAACCATAGCAAACCTAAACATCTTTTCCTCAAGCAGCATTTGTCTAAATCTTTCCGCAGTGAGATATCTTCCATCTATTTTAAGTAAAATTTTATTTCTTAAATTTTTAGGAAGCTCTTTAAATCCTATTTTTTGATATAAATCTTTATTAAAATAGATTTTATATTTTCTTTTTAATTTCTTTATAAAGGCATCCGTAAGTTCGCCTTCCTTGGTTTTCTTGTAAATTCTGGCAAGAGTGTTCTTAATTCTCTCAAAGTCTTTTTTCCCACCTTTTTTAACCTCTTCGACACAAATAATCGCCCAACTTCTTCCCCACTTTAAAGGTCCTAAAATCTCTCCAGATCTTAAATTCTTTGAAAAAAGTACTTCTTTTACACCTCTCGGACTACTCCAAGGTCTGATCCAAAACTCTCCTTTCTGAACGCTTTTCTCCTTTTCAAATAGCTTATTACAATCTTTTAAATTTTTGATCTTTTTTTTAAAACTATCTGCTTGATATTTTTTATTAAAAAAAAATCCCTTTACTTTACATAAAGGAATAAAATTTTTCTTATAAAAATTCCAAAGCACTTTATCATTTATATGAATTTTCTTTTCCACTTCTTCGTATTGAAGCCTTAAAAGATCCCTAACTTTTCTATATATTAAAACTCTTCTTTTATAAAACGGATTTTTATAAAGCTGCATTTTTTCCGCCTCTTTTAAAAATAAAAGCCACCACCACATGAAGTCTTTAACGGTATATGTATCATTACCTATTTTTACTAAGTATTTTTGTGCTGATGCATTAAAAGTAAATAAAAAAAGAAAAGTAAAAATGAATATTATTATTCTACCAAACTGCACCTTAAAACACTCCTTAAATCCTTTAGAATTTCCTTATTGATTAACATATTTATTAGCATATAAACATTTCTCGTCTTTCCAAATTCAAAAACCGTTCTATAACTATTCGTATCCCTTTTGTAATAAGAATACCACAAAAGTTGCCCTGTTTTTGCATCTCTTACCCAAACTATTACCTCTAATTGAACATAATTCCCTTCATCCACCACTTTTAAAATTTTCCCTCCTGCAATCCATTCAAGATTAAGAAGTCCTCCTATTCTCTTGACGAGTTCTTTAGAGAATACCGCATCCGGCATGTAATAATAAAGAATTTTATCCTCAGGAGTAAAAAAACTGTAAGCTATAGAGGAGTCTTTTACAATATACCCCTCCTTCATGAGATCAACAGCTAAGGCTTCTCTAAAAATTCTACCCAAACCTACATAATCTGTAGGATTAATAAAATCAAAAACTATCCCTTGACACATTTCGTGGTTTACTTGATTAAAAGAATACTTAAATTTAGGATTTCCACATCCTCCTATAAAAAGTCCGCTTATAAATATTAAAAATATTGTTACTAAAAGTTTTAAAATTCTGGAACCCATATGTTATATCCTGGCTTTTCTTTTAAACTTTTGATTTCTACTGAACCTTTTTTTACTACTTTTATATTATTAAGCTCATCTTGAATAGTAGCATCAAAATAAAAAGGAGGTATTAAATCTTTAGAATCAACTTGGAACTTCTTTTTAATTTCTTTAATATTAAGTCCTTCTTTAAATATTCGCGCTATCATTTTTCCTTTACCATTAAAAACTTCTATACTAATTTTTATTAAAGGTATAAAACTTTTTTTAATTTCTATATATACATATCCTTTTTTACCTTTATATATTGTTATTTTAGGTATTGGAGGTTCTTTAACAATATAAAAATTTTTACTCACTTCTCCTTTATTTCCAGCAAGATCCCATACAGTAAATATTATTTGGTATTCACCAGGAGGCAGCGCAGCTTCTACACTTTTTAAATCCCACACTATCACTCCCGGAATTGCACCAAGTCTTTCTTCTTTGAAAACCGTTCTTCTTAATCTTTTACTATATATTTCTATTTTCCACCTACTTATACCCCTATTTAAATTAAATCCTCCTCCTCTTTCCTCTAACAACTTAGGAAATATCTTTAACACCCTTTTTACAAAAACTTTTCCCTCTTCTTTTCTTGCTCCTTTTATAACAAGACCTACCTTAGGTGGACTTGCATCTATATAATACTTTCCTATAAAAATTTTTCTTTTAAACTTAAAGGGCTTTAACCACTGAGCTATCAGGTAGACAGAATATTCCCCTTCTTTATTCTCACCTTTCCATACGGCAAGATATGCTCCTTTATAAGGTTCTACCTTTACTTTTTTACACTTTCCAACTAACAAAAACATCTTATCCGGCTTTTTTCCAGAAAAGTAAAATCTAAGCAGACACTTAATCTCCGCTCCAGGTTTGATATGTCTTGAATTAAAAATTACTTCTTGTATATCTATGGTGGGAAATATGTGCTGTTTAACAGCTTTCGGTTCAAAAAAGTTATTCGCTACATTTTTATAAACCTCATTTACCATTTCTTCGTAACTAATCTTTTTCAAGTTTAAAAACGAAATGTAGTCCTTTTCAGAGAACCCTATAACTTTTCCCCATTTGATCTTTCCATTAAGGGTGTCTATCAGCCTTAAGACCATGAAAATTTCCGGAGGATTCTTTTTTAATTCCCCAATACTTCCCAAAAGTACATACCTGGATTTTAATTCTTTATAAATAACTCTTAAAAGAGTAAAATTAAGTCTATTAAAGTCTACATGATGAAACCTTACCAAAATAGGAATTATTTTTGCTGGAAAAACAACATTTATTCCACGTTTTTTTAATGCTTGAGCTATTTTCCTAGGAACCTCCAGATTGACTCCATAATCTTTATATGTAAAATCTTCAAAGGGAAATATTGCAACTTGAGAAAAGGAATTTTTCGGTAAAATCAATAAAATCAATAATAATAAAACCAATTTCCTCATGCCTTCCAGTCCTTAAGCATGTTATTTACTAGATCAAATATAATTTCTAAAGTGCTCTTAGGTTCAAGCCCAAAAAGTTTTCCCCAAAGACTGTATCCACTTTTCATTGCCTTACATTCCCATATAATTTGCCCAGTTTTTACATCTACGAGTCTTAAAGAAATTCCAACAACGGGATAAGTATAACTTCCTTCTCTTTCTTGTTTTAAATAAGTGACACTTCCTATAAGGATTGCTTGTACTCCGAGTCTCTCCCCTATTCTTTTTATAGTTGCCTTGTCAAGACGCAGCTTTTTTCCTACTCCTTCTTCAAAAACTACTTGATCCGTAAGTGCCGGATCTACCACATCAAATATGCCCATAGATAATATTTCTGCAATTACCACTTCTCTTACAGTGTTTGAAATTTCTTTGTTATTCGTAAAGTTTTGAAAAGGTAAAACCGCTATTTTTTTTATCTCTTTAATATTTGACCCCCAGTTAAAATAAGTTATCTTTTTGGTAGGAGAAGTCCAACAACATCCTACTAAGTTAAGTATAAAAAGAGTCAAAAAACCCCAATAAAAGACTCTTTTCCTCATTTTATATCCCTCCTATTTTAAAGTAAAAATCTTAATCTAACATTCCATTCCCATTCTTTTGTTCCTAAACTTTCTGACCAGTTATAATTCCATATAAAATAAAATCTTCTCGCAAACCTCCAAAAAACTCCACAATTAAAGCTCTTCATATCAAAGTCTTTACTTTTATATCCGTTTAATCCAGAATTTATTCTTATTTTTCTTGTAGGCATGGCGTAGATTATATAAGAATATACATATGTGTTTTTATTATCTATACTTTGTGTAGTCATCACTGTAAAAAAAGGAGATACCTGCCAAGTAATAAACACTTCGTGTCTTCTAAAGGTTTCTTTTTTTTGAGAACTCTTGTTAATGCTAAAAAAATTATTAAATTCTACACTTAAATTATCTTTGCCTGTATGGAATAAGAATCGCTCTCAGTATTCAATTCGTAGCTTTTAGTTTTACTGTAATTAGTTATTACTTCTGAACTTAATCCAGGAAAAAATTCAAATTTTCCAGAAATAAATACATTTTGATCCTCTAAGGTCGTTTTCCCGTTTTCTTTACTTTCCCCTAAGGTATACCCAGTTCCTAATCTAACAGTATCCAAGGGAATATACGCTAAATTGAAAGAATATCTATCCATGCGAGTAATTATTCCTTGATATTCATTTCTGCTGTAAAAGTAAGATATACTCGGTTTAAGTTTTTTACTTTTATTAATAGAAAAATTCGTATTTAAGTATTGTCTTTTGCTTTGAATAACATTCTCCGTCTTTGAAATCTCGTATCCACCGTTTAAGCTCAAAAAACTTGAAAAAGGAAGTCTCATTCCCATGTTCAAAGAATTTCTCCACAAGTATTGAGATTGTTTAACTTCTTTTTGAGTTACATAATAATAACCTATAAATTTGGGTGAAGTTAAAGTAGGAGCTCCAGATGAGGTAGAATTGACTACTAATTTTAAATAAACATAAGGATACTTTATTGATGAAGTAAATTCATATGGTAAAGTAATTCCCAAAACTAATTTTTGCCAAAAAATACCGTCTTTACTGTAGTATACATCCCATGTCACTTTGTTACCCACTTCTACCTGAAATGTATAATCAGTAAAAAATCTTATTCCTGTAAGTTCTTTATCTGTAGGGATTTGTAAAACAAATTCTTGCCCGGGAATTAATGTACTATTAAATGTACCATTTATTAAAGGAAGAGGATATTCTACTTTATACTTGCCATTAGGTCCTAAAGAATACCGTGATTTATTTCTCATGTAGTAAAATTCTTCATTTATACCGAAGGAAATTTTTTTCCAAAATTTAAAATAACTTCCTTTTAGATAATAATTCCAATTTTCTGAAGTAGCAGGATTGATTTTATTTTCACTCTTGGAATACCTGATACCCCCGTCCAATAAAAGCCCTCTTAGTTTTCCTCTTAAAAAATTTCTATTAATGCTTATTCCTATGTTTTGATTCACTACATCCATATTTTGAATCAGACCTTCACTCCAGCTTTTATTCTTATTCCAAAAAAAGTTTATGTTGAACTTTTTGTACTTAGTTCTTAAATTTGAACCTATATTCCAGCCACGAAAGTTTTCACCACTACTAAAGTTATTTATATTGTAACTGTAGTTTATAAACCAAGAAAAATAATCGTTTATAACGCTGTAGAAAATGGAAGGACGAATATTTTCTTGCCACCTTCCTAATTCTGTTTTATGATAGCTTCTTAGGTAGTTAAAATTTCCTCCTAATCGCATTCTTGAGGTGATTTCTTTATCAAAGTTAATAGAATAACTTTGAGTTTTTATATAGTACTTTTGAGAAGTTTTTCCAAAGCCAAGATCTCCAGAAATGTTTATACAAAATACATTCCCAACTGATAAAAAGAAAAAAATCAAAAGTTCAAATATTAAAAAAAACGCTCTCGTATAACTCATTTTACTGGTTGAAGAGGAGTTACAAAAGTGGGAGACCAAACTCCTTCTTCTTTTCCTGCTGTTAAAATTACTACTTGTATTCTCCTATTAAATGTATCTACAATATATATTCTTCCCTCTTTATCTATATCCACGTCCTTCGGTCCGGCAAACCATCCAGGAGCCCATCCCTCTCCACCAAACTCACCAAGGAAACTCCCATCGTCGTAATCGTATACAAGTCCCGTGTGTCTCATATAATCCATAATTATAATAACACCCAATCCAGGAGAAGCTGCTATACCCTCAGGTCTACTAAG
>Ga0256834_1002891_pt1 | contig 10553 bp, 8 predicted proteins | sample 4281140metaG_FD_190536 | JGI IMG/M metagenome (GOLD analysis project Ga0256834, IMG submission 190536) | Hydrothermal vent microbial communities from East Pacific Rise, Pacific Ocean - 4281-140 | ecosystem: Environmental > Aquatic > Marine > Hydrothermal vents | place: Pacific Ocean: East Pacific... | reverse complement strand
GATGTAATTGCAATATTTGATATAAAATCGTCGTTAGTAGGAAATAATTCTTATAAGATTAAAAATGCTGCAGCAGTTAGTATAGAAATACAATAAAATAATTTTAAATGAAGAATAAGAAAAATATTGGAGTCTTTATTTTGGCATTTATGCTGTTCAGTGCTACATACGCACAGTCAAATTTATTGAATGCAAAAAAACCTTCTGATATTGGAAAAAAAACACCTGAACAATTGGCAGTTGATAATGATAAGCCACTAGAATATGGTTATATAGACGATAGAGATATCTTGTGGTCTAAAGTAGTATGGGAGTATATAGATTTAAATGAAAAAATTAATTTACCGATGTATTACCCTGTAGATACTACAAATGTTTCAAGTAGTAGGCGTTCTTTGTTTGACACGCTTTTAAGAGGTATTAAAAGTGGTGAGATAACCGAAGTTTATGATGATTCGTATTTTACAGCTAAAATGACAAAATCTGAAATAAATGCCAAACTTTTTAGAATTGATACTACTGATGTTGGTTTTGATGAATTGAATGCAGGTAATACTAATATTGAAGAATATATAGATAAAATTAACCTTACCTCTCAAGATATTGAAGGATTTAAAATAAAAGGACTTTGGTATTTTGATAAAAGACAAGGAGAATTAAAATACCGTTTATTAGCATTAGCACCTGTTGCTCCAGATGTACAAATAATGGGTAGAGATGATATGGATGTTTCAGAACAGTTAGCGTTGTTTTGGGTTTGGTTTCCTGATGCAAGAAATACACTTCATAACATGAAAGTTTTTAATCAAAAAAATTCAGCATATCCAATTTCATTTGATCATTTATTAAATGCAAGAAGATTTAACTCAATTATATATAGAGAAGAAAACATTTATGGAGATAGAGATGTAGCTGAATATGTTAAAGGAAATGCTTTGTTCCAAGTAATGGAGTCTAATAAAATTAAGGATGAAATTAGGAATAAAGAATTAGATATGTGGAATTATTAATTATCAGATTATAAAAACAAAAAACTCTTGCTATTTGCAGGAGTTTTTTGTTTTAAAGAAAAAACAATTTTATGCAGGTAGATTATATTATTGTAGGTTTGGGATTGGCTGGTTTAGCATTTGCTGAAGAATTAGAAAAACACCAAAAATCTTTTATAGTATATGAAGATGACTCTCAAAACTCTTCAATTGTAGCGGGAGGCATGTATAATCCTGTTATTTTAAAACGATTTACACCTGTTTGGAATGCTATTGACCAATTGAAAATAGCATTGCCTTTTTATAAATTTTTGGAAAAAAAATTTACGAATAAGTATAACTATTCGATAGATATTTACAGAATATTTAAATCAATTGAAGAACAAAATAATTGGTTTGTTGCTTGTGATAAACCATTGCTTACGAGCTTTATGTTTCCCAAAATAATAGAGACAAAGATAATAGGTGTTATTGCAAACTATGGTTTTGGAAAATTAATAAATACTGGAAGAATTGACACGAACTCATTACTTCAAGATTATCGAAAATATTTATTGAAGAAAAAAATAATCGAAAATGAAAGTTTTGATTATACGCAACTAAAAATTAGCAAAAAAACCATTCAATATAAAAAAGTTAAAGCATTAAAGATTGTTTTTTGTGAGGGTTTTGGTATGATTAAAAATCCTTTTTTTAATTACTTGCCAATGCAAGAAGCAAAAGGAGAATTGATAACTATTTATGCCCCTGAATTAAATGTAGATTTTTTAATAAAAGCAGCAGTATTTGTGCTTCCTCTAGGCGATAATTATTATAAAATTGGTGCTACTTTTAATTGGAAAGATAAAACAAAAGAACCCACGTCAAACGGAAAGCAAGAATTGCTTGTTAAATTAAATTCCTTTATTACTGTTCCTTACACAGTTGTTAATCATACAGCAGGAATAAGACCAACAGTTAAAGATAGAAGACCTTTGGTAGGTAAACATCCAACGTATCAAAATTTAGCTATTTTGAATGGTCTTGGAACTCGTGGGGTTATGATTGCTCCAACTATTGCCAATACACTATACAACCATTTAGAAAACGATTTTAAATTAGATAAAGAAATTTCTATTGCTCGTTTTGAATAGTTTCAGGTATATTTTTTTGATATTTTATAAATATATTAATCCAAATTATTCGTGATAGCCTAATAGTAATAGGAACTGTCAATACTAAAACAACTACAATAGGAATAAAACTTTGAAGTAAATTTAAATTAAAAAATAAGGTTGCAATTGTAAATGTTATTATTGAGAGGCCAACAGTAAGTGCATAATTAACATACATGGCTCCATAAAAAAAAGAGGGTTCTATAGTATATTTTAAACCACAATTAGAACATTTTTCGTGCATTTGAAAGGCTTTATGTAGTTTTAAAATATTTTTTTCTTTCATAAAATCACCTTCATGGCACTTAGGGCATTTGTTAAAAACAATGCTATATAGTTTCGTTCCTTTTTTAAACATAAAGTTTGTTAAAATTATAATAGATTTGCAAAGTTAAAAATTTTAAATAAGTATTTGTATCAGATTATGCTAAACGCACACAATATATCAATTTCATTTGGAGGTAGTGAATTATTTTCGGGAATAACTTTTAAGTTAATTTCGGGAAATCGAGTGGGACTTATTGGTAAAAATGGTGCAGGGAAGTCTACTTTGCTAAAAATTATAGCGAAAGAATTGGAGTATGATTCTGGAACTATGGCTTTTGAAAAAGATACCAGTATTGGATTTCTAAAACAAGATATTGAGTTTACTTATGGAAGAACAATTTTAGAGGAAGCTTATACAGCTTTTGTTGAAATTAAAAAAATTGAAAAAAAGCTAACGTATATAAATGAGCAATTGGCTGAGCGAACGGATTATGAATCTGAAAATTACCATACCATTTTACATGAATTAGATGATTTAACACACCGATATGAATTGTTAGGGGGTTACAACTATCAAGGTGATACAGAGAAAATACTCCAAGGTTTGGGCTTTAAACGAGAAGATTTTAATAAGTTAACTGAAACATTTTCTGGTGGATGGCGTATGAGAATAGAGTTGGCTAAATTACTGCTTCAAAAAAATGACATTTTGTTATTAGATGAGCCAACCAATCATTTAGATATTGAATCTATTATATGGTTAGAGAATTTTTTAAAAAGTTATTCGGGAGCTGTTGTATTAGTTTCTCATGATAAAATGTTTTTAGATAATGTAACCAATAGAACCATTGAAATTTCATTAGGTAAAATTTATGATTACAATAAACCTTATACACAGTTTTTAGAACTGCGAAAAGATATTAAGGAAAAACAATTACAGGCCCAGAAAAATCAGGAAAAAGAAATAAAACAAACGCAACAACTTATAGAAAAGTTTAGATATAAGGCATCAAAAGCTGCATTTGCTCAATCTTTAATAAAAAAGCTAGATAAAGTTGAACGTATAGAAGTTGATGAAGATGATAATGCAACATTAAATATACGTTTTCCTATTTCTGTTCAGCCAGGCAAAATTATTATTGAAGCTAGTAACTTGGCAAAAAATTACGGTGATAATCAAGTTTTAGAACATGTAAATTTATTAATTGAGCGTAATAGTAAAATAGCTTTTGTTGGCCAGAACGGACAAGGTAAATCTACCTTAGCTAAAATGATTGTTGGTGAAATTGATTTTACAGGAGAATTAAAGTTAGGACATAACGTACAAATAGGATATTTTGCTCAAAATCAATCTGAATATTTAGAAGGAGAAAAAACAGTATTACAAATAATGGAAGACGCCTCTACTGATGGGAATAGGATGAAAATTCGTGATATGTTAGGTGCTTTTTTGTTTCGAGGAGAAGATGTTGATAAAAAAGTAAAGGTGCTTTCTGGAGGAGAACGTAATCGTTTAGCACTGTGCAAAATGTTATTAACTCCGTTTAATGTTTTAATAATGGATGAGCCCACAAATCATTTAGATATTGCATCAAAAAATGTGTTGAAACAGGCATTGAAGAATTTTGAAGGTACTTTAATATTAGTTTCTCATGATAGAGATTTTTTACAGGGATTGAGTAATAAGGTGTATGAGTTTAAGAATAGAATAATTAGAGAATATTTAGGAGATATTAATTATTATTTAGAGCAACATAACTTAGAAGATTTTCGTGAAGTTGAAAAAAGAACAGTAGAAAAAACAAAAATTATTTCAACGGGGAAAGATGCATATTTAGAAAATAAACAAAAAGTAAAAGAAACAAAGCAACTTAAAAATAGGTTAAGTAAGGTTGAAAAAAATATTGCTCAATTAGAGAAAGATATTTTGAATTTAGATGCCGAAATATTTGAGAACTCTAAAGAAGTAACTGATAACCCAGATTTTTTCAAGAATTATCAGGCAAAAAAACAGTTGCTAGATGAATTAATGGAAGAATGGTCTGAACTTTTAGAGAAAATAGAAGTGAGCTAGTTTTAATTGTAATAATTTTATAAATACTAACAATTGTTCTTAGCAAGCAAAAATAGTAGAATACAAGAAGTACACTTTTCTGAAATAAAGGATAAGGGTATAACTCTTTTTATAAAACGAGAGGATGAATTACACCCATTTATTTCAGGGAATAAATACCGAAAATTAAAATATAACCTACAAGAAGCTTTCAATCAAAATAAACACACTTTGCTAACTTTTGGTGGTGCCTATTCTAATCATATTGCAGCTACGGCTGCAGCAGGTTTTGAGCATAATTTTAAAACCATTGGAATTATTAGAGGAGATGAATTAGCAAATAATTCACAAGAAGTAATCGAAAACAACCCAACATTAAAATTTGCTTCAGAACACAATATGCAATTTGAGTTTGTTACAAGAAGTGCTTATAGGAATAAAAACACATCAGAGTTTATTGCCAAACTAAAAGAAAAATTTGGGGATTTTTATCTGGTGCCTGAAGGAGGAACAAATCATTTAGCAGTAAGAGGATGTGAAGAGATTTTAACTAGTAGCGATGAGCAATTTGATATAATATGCTCAGCTGTTGGTACTGGAGGTACTATTTCAGGGATTATTAATTCGCTTAAAAATCATCAAAAAGTAATTGGGTTTCCTGCTTTAAAAGGTGACTTTCTTCAAGATGAAATTAAAAAATATGTACTAAATAATAATAATTGGAGTTTAAACACTACATATCATTTTGGAGGTTATGCCAAAATTTCAGAAGAATTAATTACATTTATAAATAAATTTAAAAGAGAAACATCAATACCTTTAGATCCCGTTTACACAGGGAAAATGTTGTTTGGTATTGTAGACTTAATTAAAAATGATTTTTTTAAAAAAGGAACAAAAATAGTAGCTGTTCATACTGGAGGATTACAAGGGATAGATGGAATGAATATTTTGTTAGAAAGGAAAAACTTACCTCAAATAGTTTAAATTATGAAGTTGAAATATATTTTAATTTGTTTGCTAACTATAAGCTTTTTTGTGGGGTGTAAATCGAAAAAAAAATTAGCCAGAAAATCTCAAAAAGAAATAGTTGTACATCAAAAGGTGAGTAAATCAACGAGTGTAAATACAAAGAAAAATTCGGCTATCACAAACTCAACCATAGAATATATTAAACGCTACAAGGATATTGCTATGGAAGAGATGAGAATTTTCAAAATACCGGCTAGTATTACATTGGCTCAAGGCATATTAGAGTCATCAAGCGGAAATAGTTTATTAACTAAAAAATCTAACAATCATTTTGGCATAAAGTGCCACAAAGGATGGAAGGGTAAAAAAGTATACCATGATGATGATGAAAAAGGAGAATGTTTTAGAGTGTATAAACATCCTAATAACTCATTTAAAGACCACTCTAAATTTTTGGCTACAAGAAGTAGGTATGCTAAATTATTTAAATTAAGAAAAGGAGATTATGTAAAATGGGCAAAAGGCCTAAGTGAAGCTGGTTATGCTACAGATAGAAGGTATCCTGCGAAACTAATAGCACTAATTGAAAAGTATGATTTACATAAATATGACACAGAAGTTTTAGGAAAGCCTTTTAAAAAATTAAAAATTAAAAATGTATCAAATCATATTGTTTCTAAAGGAGACACGTTGTATTCAATTTCAAAAAAGTATGGTTTAACGGTTGATGAGCTTAAAAAATTGAACGGACTTAATTCGAATAATATTACTGTAGGGCAAACATTAATTTTGAAATAGAATATTTTTCCAATTTTATTGATTTCTTATATTTTTGTTAAAAAAATAAGGAATTAACAATTCTTTATGTAAAAAATATTATATTTAAGAAAAACCATCACTCTTTTTTTAAATTAGTATTGTTATGAAAAATATTCAAAAAACAGGAATAAACATTGTTGCGTATATTTTTATTGTTTTTTGTATTCATAGCCAATACTCATTGTATTCACAAAATAAATTAACTCAAACTAAAAAAAATACTCCACTTAAAGAAATTTCAGGTACAGTTTCGAGTTTAGGTATTTTATTAAAGGATGTAAATGTAGTTGTTAAAAATACCAATCGAGGTACAAAAACTAACAATAAAGGATTTTATGCTATTAAAGCAAAAGAGGGAGAGACATTAAAGTTCACTTTTGTAGGGATGAAACCTTTAGAGATAATTATTGAAGACATAACTGAAGTTTTAAATATTGAAATGAATGCTGTTGTTAATAATTTAAAGGAAGTTACCGTTAAGGATAAAAGAAAGAGAAAAGATAAAACGGGCTTAATGGGAAGACCTAAAATATTAACAACAATCTTTGGTAATATTAATACTGAAAAAATAGGATACCCAATTAATTATATTAGTGGAGCCAGCTTAAATTTGGCCGCAATGGATCTTTGGACAGCAATAAAATATAAAATACCGAGTCTAAAAAGACAAATATCCTTTTCTTTAAATACTCAACCTATTTGGGATATTGATGGTGTAATTTATGAAACTATTAATGGTCGCACTCTGCCTCCAATAGATTTAGCAAATGTAAAGGATGTATATGTAATTAGATCGTTAGCAGGAACCGTTAGATATGGCTCAGCAGGTGCGGGTGGAGTTATTGTTGTACGTACTAAAAGTGGTACGTTTGATGATAAGCCCATAGCTTCAAAAACAAAATTATACTCTAATAAAAAGTACTACAAAGAAGATGCTGTTAGTTTTGAGAAATTTGGAATAACTCAGCCGTATTATTTTAAGGGTTTTGATACCATTCCTAACGTCAAACAAGCTTATTTTGAATATCAAAAACTTTTACCTTCATATAAGAACCAATTTGAATTTTATTTTGACATGGCTGATTATTTTCTCGAAATTTATAAGGATGATAAAAATAGTTTAAAAATACTTTCAAAAATAGAAGTACAGTTTGAAGAAAACCCAGAAGTGCTCAAGATTTTGGCATATACGTATCAAAAAAGAGGATTATATCAGAAAGCCTTAAAAATTTATAAGAAAATAATTAAACTGAGACCTAATTATGTACAATCATTTCGAGACCTTGCCAACGTTTACACTAACCTTAATCAATACCAAAAAGCATGGAAAATGTATACAAATTATTTTTATAGAGGAAATAATTTAGAAAATGAGGGAATAGGACAAATTATTTACAGTGAAATGGAAGCGCTGTTTGTTCAGCACAAAAAACAGGCTAACATAAAAGAACTCTTTTTAGTGAGAGATTCAGCGAATGTTACTAAAGATGTTCGTATGGTTTTTGAATGGAATACTTCTGAAGCGGAGTTTGATATTGAATTTGTAAACCCTCAAAAACAAGTGTATAGTTTTAAGCATACTCTTTTAGATAACAACAAACGCATTAAACATGAAAAATTACAAGGCTATTCATCAGAAATATTTTTTATTGAAAATTTAAACAAAGGTAATTGGTATGTTAATTTCACATACTTTGGAAATAAAAAGTACGTTCCAACATATTTGAAATTAGCTGTTTATTACAATTGGGGCAAGCCAAATCAAACAGAAAAAATTCATTTGTTTAAGTTAAAAGATAAAAATATAAAATGGCAATTATTAGCCTTGAATTATGATTTTTTATAGCACTAAAACAAGATTTACAGTATTCAATAGGCTACTTAATTGTTATTGAAAAAAGGGTTCAGTTTTAAGTGAACCCAAATAGTTAATTTACACTATACATTTTAAGATTGTCTTTTAAATTTTTGTTGACCTGTTTGATGAGAATTACACCCTCTATTAGCTAGGGGCTTTTTCTTTCTAAGATTTTCCCATTTAGTAAATTGTTCTTCTGTTAGAATTTTTTTCATAGCTATTTTATGTTGCTGCATTCTATCTAAACGATTGCTCTTTAGTTGAAAAATTTCTTCTGAAGTAGGAGAAGTCCCATTTAGTTTTTGTTCAAGCATGGCTTTTCGCATTGCTTGTCTTGTCATTGCTTGTTCTTTTTTTAGGTTGAAAATGGCTTCTTGTTGATTTTTGTCTAAATCTAAATTTAACGCCATTCTTTTAGTTTGTAAAGTGGCAATTTGATCTGGTGTAAAATTTAATTGATCTTTAAACTTTTTAGAACCAATTTGAGCATTTACCATTGTTGTAGCCAAAAATACAACTACTAATATTGCTATTCTGTTTTTCATAATGATTATATATTTTTTATTAATACTTCTTTGACAAATTAAAGTTGTAAAGGTTTAAATTGTTAACATTAATTAACACTTGTTTAATTTAAAGTATTGAAATTAATAGGGTTATTTAATTCCATTATTTAGTGTATTTTTGCAAAATATGAGAATGAATGAACTTTCAGATTGGTTACCTACCACAAATAAAGAGGTGAAACTTAGAGGTTGGGAGGAATTAGATGTCATTCTTTTTAGTGGTGATGCCTACGTAGATCACCCAGCATTTGGTCCGGCAGTAATTGGTAGAATTTTAGAAAGTTATGGGTTAAAAGTTGCAATTGTACCACAACCAAGTGTACATGATAACCTACAAGATTTTACAAAATTAGGAACGCCAAGATTGTTTTTTGGAGTAACTGCAGGTGAAATGGACTCTATGGTAAGTAATTATACTGCAAGCAAAAGGCGTAGAGATAAAGATGCTTATACACCAAATGGAGATAAGGGTTTTAGACCCGATTATGCCAGTGTGGTTTACGCTAATATTTTGAAGGAAAAATTCCCAGATGTTCCTATTTTAATTGGAGGAATTGAAGCTTCGCTTCGCAGAGTTACACATTATGATTATTGGAGTGACTCTTTAAAACCAAATATTTTAACCGATTCAAAAGCAGATTTGTTGGTGTATGGAATGGGAGAGCAACCTCTGAGAGAAATAGTTAATTTATTACAAAAAGGAGTGCCTTTTTCATCATTAAAAACAATCAATCAAACTGCCTTTCTTCAAAAAAAAGAAGAGCAAATACCTAAAAATAAAAATTGGCAAGATGTAACTATAAATTCTCATGAAGTTTGTTTGAAGAATAAAAAATTATTTGCAGCAAATTTTAAAATCATAGAACAAGAATCAAATAAAATAACGGGGAGTAGAATTTTACAAAATGTTGGTGATGCTACTTTGGTAATAAACCCTCCTTATGCAACAATGACAGAAAAAGAAATTGATGCTTCATTTGATTTGCCTTTTACACGTTTGCCACATCCAAAATATAACAAACGAGGGCCAATTCCAGCCTTTGAAATGATTAAATTTTCAATTAATATTCATCGAGGTTGCTTTGGCGGTTGTAGTTTTTGTACCATTTCCGCACATCAGGGAAAATTTATTGCTAGTAGAAGTCAAAAATCTATTTTAAAAGAAGTTGATAAAGTTACCAATATGCCCGATTTTAAAGGGTATTTATCTGATATTGGAGGTCCTTCTGCAAATATGTATAAAATGAAGGGTAAAATACAGGAAATATGTGATAAATGTGTTGCGCCTTCTTGCATTTCACCTATGATTTGTTATAATTTAGATACTTCACATAAACCCTTAACTGAACTTTATAAGGCAGTTGATAAACATCCAAAGATTAAAAAATCATTTATAGGAAGTGGTATTAGATATGATTTATTGGTGCCAGAATTTAATAAAAAGGCAAATCCAACAGAATTAGATGAATATACAGAAGAAGTAATTACAAACCATGTTTCCGGTAGGTTAAAAGTTGCTCCTGAGCATACTTCAGATAATGTTTTGAAGCTCATGAGGAAACCATCTTTTAAATATTTTCATAAATTTAAAGAGCGTTTTGATAAAATAAATATTCGAAAAAAATTAAACTTACAATTAATACCTTATTTTATTTCAAGTCATCCAGCTTGTGAATTAGAAGATATGGCAAATCTAGCTGCAGAAACCAAAGATTTGGGTTTTCAGTTAGAACAAGTACAAGGTTTTACACCCACACCAATGACTGTTGCTACTGTAATTTATTACAGTGGATATCACCCGTATACACTTAAACCTACAAAAACACCTATTTCAAAAACAGAAAAGGAAGAGCAACATCGATTTTTCTTTTGGTA
>Ga0256834_1002890_pt1 | contig 10553 bp, 7 predicted proteins | sample 4281140metaG_FD_190536 | JGI IMG/M metagenome (GOLD analysis project Ga0256834, IMG submission 190536) | Hydrothermal vent microbial communities from East Pacific Rise, Pacific Ocean - 4281-140 | ecosystem: Environmental > Aquatic > Marine > Hydrothermal vents | place: Pacific Ocean: East Pacific... | reverse complement strand
TGGAACACTGCTATGGCGCATGACAAAGGCCTGTGGCCGTGGAATAAAGTCACTTCTGGTGACAGGGAACCAGAAGAGAAAGGAAAGGGCAGAGGCTAAAAAGAAAGAAAAGGCAGTCAACAAGCGAAAGTCTCCGCAAAAAGAGCAGCCTGCACCAAAGGTGCGGAGTGAGGCAAAAGATGTGGTGGCAGCTTCGCCCGGCATGCCCGTTGTGAAGGAAATCACCAAAAGTCCTGTTCTCTCTGAAGATGGCGAAGATGACAGCTTTTCAGCACGCCCCGTGGCGCGTGGTGACTGGAAACTGCCCCCCCTGAATCTCCTTGAAAAAAATGTCAGCCAGGAGGAAACGGTGGACAAGGAGGTCTACTATCAGGTCTCCAAGCAACTTGAACAGAAGCTTAAAAACTTTGGTGTTTCCGGAAAAGTTGTTGGGATTTCACCAGGTCCTGTTGTTACCACCTATGAGTATTCTCCTGCTGCAGGAGTTAAAATTAATAAAATAGCGGGACTTGCCGATGATCTTGCCCTTGGGCTTAAGGCCCAGTCGGTGCGGGTGGTTGGCTCGGTTCCGGGGAAGGCTGCCCTGGGAATTGAGATCCCCAATCCCAATCGTTCCGTGGTCTATATCCGGGATCTTCTTGCCTGTGAGGAATATCGGAAAACAAAAGATAAGCTTGCTATTGTTCTGGGCCTTGATGTGGTGGGGAGCCCATCCATTGTCAACCTGGCAAAAATGCCGCATTTGCTCATTGCAGGTTCAACCGGATCAGGGAAGAGTGTGGCAATTAATGCGATCATTGCCTCAATTCTGTACAACGCGACGCCTGAGGAAGTTCGCCTGCTGATGGTTGATCCGAAACGCATTGAGCTTTCCGGTTATGAAGGTATCCCTCATCTTCTGCATCCTGTGGTGGTTGAGCCGAAACTTGCTTCACGTGCCCTTATGTGGGCAGTGCGTGAAATGGAACGACGCTATAAACTGCTTGAAGAGGCAAAGGTGAAGAGCTTTGATTCCTACAATGAGGCTGCAGAGGAAAAACTTCCCTACATCGTGATAATTGTGGATGAACTCGCCGATCTGATGATGGTTGCATCCAAGGATGTTGAGGCTTCCATTGCCCGGCTTGCCCAGATGGCAAGGGCTGCCGGAATGCACCTGATTCTTGCCACCCAGCGACCTTCCGTCGATGTCCTGACAGGGCTTATCAAGGCAAACTTTCCAACAAGAATTTCTTTCAAGGTCTCTTCCAAGGTTGACTCAAGGACCATCCTTGATACCTCTGGGGCAGAGCATCTGCTGGGGGCCGGTGACATGCTTTATCTTGCCAATGGATCGTCAAGTCTGCAGCGTGTTCACGGTGCATATATTTCCGAGGCCGAAACCGAGGCCATTATTTCCTTTTTGAAAGAACAGGGAAATGCCAGTTATGACGAATCGGTTACAGCTGCGGTTCAGGAGGAGGAAAACGGGGCTGCTGATTCCGGTGATGAGGAGTATGATGAACGCTATGACGAGGCGGTGACTCTGGTTTGTGAATCTGGTCAGGCATCAATTTCCATGGTTCAGCGACGACTTCGTGTGGGCTACAACAGGGCTGCCAGGATGATTGAAATGATGGAGAAGGAAGGAGTGGTCGGGCCGGCGGATGGTGCGAAACCGCGTGAGGTTTTTGCACGTCGGGACTACGACTCTGAGCTCTCCTGATACCGAGTTGAATTTGCTTGACAATTATAAGGCAACAATATATAAATTCAAACTGGTAAAAAATGAGTGATGGTTCATTTAGTATGGTGTTTATGCTGCCTTAACTTAACTCGTTGAAATACTGTAAAATTGTGTTGGTGGGACATTACTGAAAAGCCGGTCTTTTTTCTAATGTTCCTTTTAGTTAGTGGTTATAGTTGGCCCGGTATGTTCCGGGTCGCAAAAGTAAAATAAACTGAGGAGGTAGTTTAATGCCAAGTTATGTAGATCCTTCCAAGTGCGACGGTTGCAAGGGTGGAGACAAGACTGCATGTATGTACATCTGTCCCAACGACCTGATGGTACTTAACAAAGAAGAAATGAAGGCCTACAACCAGGAGCCTGACGCATGTTGGGAATGTTACTCTTGTGTTAAAATTTGTCCGCAGGGCGCAATCTTTGTTCGTGGATATGATGACTTCGTACCCATGGGCGGTCAGGTTCACCCAATGCGCAGTGCAGATTCCATTATGTGGACCGTTAAATTCCGTAACGGCAACATGAAACGTTTCAAGTTTCCTGTTCGTACCACTGCTGAGGGTGCTGCTAACGCATATCCTGGTGAGAAGGGTGCTAACCTGGATGACGAGTGTCTGCTCCTCGAGTCCGATCTGCCAACCCCTAAATAATTCTGCCTCAGATTTTTGAGAAGAATCCATTGAATTATTTTAAATAACATTTTGAATCTATAAGGAGATTTAAATATGGCGTTACCAAATAAACCCAACGGCGAGATAGAAGCCGTTGTCGATCCCGAGATCGTAGAGCACGACGTTGATGTACTTATCGTCGGTGGTGGTATGGCAGCTTGCGGTACTGCTTTTGAGATCAAAAAATGGGCTGGTGATGATCTGAAGATCACCCTCGTTGATAAAGCTTCCATGGAGCGTTCCGGTGCTGTTGCCCAGGGCCTTTCCGCTATCAACACCTACATTGGTGAGAATCCAATCGAAAACTACGTAAAGATGGTTCGTAATGACCTGATGGGCGTTGTTCGTGAGGATCTTATCTATGACTGTGGTCGTCACGTTGATGAGTCTGTAAAACTGTTCGAAGAATGGGGACTTCCCATTTGGAAGAAAGATGCAGACGGCGAGAACCTTGATGGTGCAAAGCCTGCTCCAACCCTTCGTGAGGGTGGAACTCCTGTTCGTACAGGTAAATGGCAGATCATGATCAACGGTGAGTCCTACAAATGCATCGTTGCCGAGCCTGCAAAAGCAGCCCTTGGCGAAGAGAACTGTCTTGAGCGTATTTTCATCGTAAAAATGCTCCTCGACAAAAACAAAGCCAACCAGATTGCTGGCGCTGTTGGTTTTTCCACCCGTGAGAACAAAGTTCATGTTTTCCGTTGCAAGACTGCTCTCGTAGCTTGTGGTGGTGCTGTAAACATCTTCCGTCCCCGGTCTACCGGTGAGGGTAAAGGTCGTGCATGGTACCCAGTATGGAATGCTGGTTCCACCTACACCATGTGTGGACAGGTTGGTGCTACCATGACCATGATGGAGAATCGTTTCACCCCAGCTCGTTTTAAAGATGGATACGGACCTGTTGGTGCGTGGTTCCTTCTTTTCAAGGCTAAAGTACAGAACGGTCTTGGTGAGTTCTATGCAAACAGTGATGCAGTGAAAGAAGAGCTTGAGAAATTCATGCCTTACGGAGCATCTGCTGTTACACCTACCTGTCTTCGTAACCATCTCATGATCAATGAGCTGAAAGCTGGACGTGGACCAATCTACATGGCTACCGATGTTGCCCTGAATGCATTCCTTGACGAGCGTCGCGAAGCTGGAATGGATGAGAAGAGCCTCAAAAAATTCTGGAAACATCTTGAGTCTGAAGCATGGGAAGATTTCCTTGACATGTCTGTTGGACAGGCTGGCCTCTGGGCTGGTGCCAACGTAGAGCCTGAGAAAGTAGGTTCTGAGATTATGCCGACCGAACCCTACATGCTCGGATCTCATTCCGGTTGTTGTGGTATCTGGACTTCAGGTCCCAATGAGGACTGGGTTCCCACCGTTGATGGTACTCGTGCCCATCAGTACAAATGGGGATACAATCGTATGACCACAGTTGACGGACTCTTCACCGCTGGTGATGGTGTTGGTGCTTCTGGTCATAAGTTCTCCTCAGGTGCCCATGCTGAAGGACGTATCGTTGCAAAACAGATGGTTAAATTCTGTCGTGACAATGCTGACTTCACCCCAGAGCTGAAGCAGACTCCTCAGGAACTCGCTGATGAAGTTTACGCTCCAGTAAAACTCTATCAAGAGAACGTTGGTCTGACCACCGCCTCTGATGTTAACCCCGCATACTGCAAACCTGCAGGTATCATGATGCGTCTCATGAAAGCCACCGATGAGTATGGTGGTGGTGTTGCGACATACTACATGACCTCCGGTAAGCTTCTGGGAATCTGTATGGATCTTCTCCAGCTTCTTCGTGAAGATGCTGCGAAAATGGCTGCAGGCGATCTGCATGAGCTGCTTCGCGCATGGGAGAACTACCATCGTATCTGGTGTGTTGAGATGCATATTCGTCACATCCAGTTCCGTGAGGAATCCCGCTACCCAGGATTCTACTACAGATCTGATTTCCCAACCGTTGATGACGAAAACTGGAAGTGTTTCGTTAACTCCACATTCAATCCTGAGACCCAGGAATGGCTGTGTGAGAAGGTTGAGTGTATCAACATCGTAGAGACCGACCCCTGGATCTAATCCGCGGTTGTAGGACATACGTATGAATAAAAATCTCCAGGAGTCTTCGGATTCCTGGAGATTTTTACTATGTGGCACTTGTGGTTGATTAGAGGGAAGGATGTAATTTGTTCCTTAATTCTGATGAGTTACAATGTTGAAAAAAAGAGCCTTTGATTCTTGAATTTGGATGTTTGTAAATTGAAGCTCCCTGAATGTCGGACTACTTTTTATTCTGACAGGACGTGCGTTTTCAAAGGTAAATATTAAGAGTACTAATGGAGGTTGGTATGACTGACGAGCAAGGCACTTCTGGTGCGATTTTGGTCGTAGGCGGTGGTATCAGCGGGCTCACTGCAGCCCTTGAAGCCGCTGAAGTCGGAAATGATGTGTTTCTGGTCGAAAAGAATGCGTATTTCGGTGGCCGTGTAGCACAGCTGAATCAGTATTTCCCAAAACTCTGTCCGCCAAGCTGTGGACTGGAGATCAATTTCAAGCGTGTGAAGGACAATCGTCGTATCCGCACCTACACCATGACCAGCGTTACTGCTGTTTCTGGTGGACCCGGAAATTACGAAGTCACCCTTGAGACTGCACCACGCTATGTGAACAGCAACTGTACCGCCTGTGGCGATTGTGCAGATGCCTGCACCGACGAGATTGATAACGAGTTCAACTTTGGAATGAACAAATCCAAAGCAGCCTATCTTCCCCATGAGATGGCTTTTCCCCGTCGTTATGTCATCAATAAAGATGCTCTTTCTGATGATGGGGCTGCTGCAGTCAAGGCAGCTTGCAAGTACAATGCCGTTGATCTTGATATGGGCGTTGATACCAAGACCATCAATGTCTCATCCATCATCTGGGCCACAGGCTGGACGCCGTATGATCCAACCAAAATGGACAATCTGAAGTTCAATGAATCAGATGCCATTGTAACCAACATGATGATTGAGCGCATGGCTGCTCCCGGCGGACCCACCGATGGAGCTATTCTTCGTCCTGGCGACAACAAAGAGCCTGAATCATTTGCCTTTGTTCAGTGTGCCGGATCACGTGATGAGAACCACCTTGAGTACTGTTCCTATATCTGCTGTATGGCGACATTCAAGCAGATGACCTATATCAGAGAGCGGTATCCTGAAGCTAAGATTTACGTTTTCTACATCGATCTTCGGACCCCTGGTAAATACGAGAAGTTCCGTGAGAAGCTGATGCAGGATGAACACTCAAGCTTTATCAAAGGAAAAGTCGCTGAGATCATTCCAGAGTCTGACGGTTCTGTTACAGTTGTTGCTGAAAATGCAGTTACCGGTGAGAAAATTAAACAAAACGTCGATATGGCAGTACTTGCCACAGGTATGCAGACAACAATTGCTGCCGAAGGTGCTCCTGTTACACTTGATACAGATCCCAGCGGTTTTGTTAACTCGAATTCCGAGACCGGCGTTCTGTCAGCAGGCTGCGCATGCAGAGCTGCAGACGTTGTAACCAGCAATCAGTCAGCCACCGCTGCTGCCCTGAAAGCAATTCAGGTTTCCAGGAGGTCATAATCAATGGATAAGAAAATTTGTACCTATATATGTACTGGTTGTGGCATTGGAGAAGCCCTTGATATTGAGGAGCTTTCCGGTGTTGTTACTGGTGAGATGTCTCAGGAATGTAAGACCCATGCTGCACTCTGTGGAGCTGAAGGCCGAGCCTTTCTTGAGAATGAGAAATCAGCTGAAGGAATTAATACCTTTACCATCTGCGCCTGTTCACCCCGTGTGATGCAGAGTCAGTTTGATATGGGTGATGATACCATCACCGTTCGCGGCAATCTGCGTGAGCAGGTGGTCTGGGCTGCAGGTGAGCCTGAAGAGGGTCAGGAGGATGCACATAAGGAATGGCTGCAGGAGACTGCATCCGATTATGTCCGTATGGCATGTACCCGTGCCAGCAAGACCGAAATGCCCGAACCCTACGAGATGGAGTCCATGAACAAGGACATTCTGGTTATGGGTGGTGGTATTGCAGGTATGACTGCTGCAATCGAGGCATCAAAAGCAGGATCCAAAGTAACCATCATTGAAAAAGCCGATGTACTCGGTGGTAAGGCCAATGGCTGGGCCAAGCAGTTCCCGACCTCTTATCCCTATGCAGAGCTCGAGGATAATTCAATTGCTGCAATGATTGCAGAGGTTGAAGCGGATGGAAACATCAGCGTGAAGACCTCCACCGAAGTTGCCCGTATCGGTGGCGCTCCAGGTGCATTCAAGGTCACCCTGAAGGCAGCCGGAACCACCTCCGAGTGGGATGCCCCTGCCAAGGTTGGTGTTGACGAGCAGGATAAAATTGATAAAGGCGAAATGGATGATCCCAATGATGGTCTGAAGCCATACGGTGAAGCCAATGACGCCGCCGAGACCTTCGGTGCTGTAGTCCTCGCAACAGGCTGGATTCCTGCCGATGTCTCCGAGTACGAACATCTTGGATATGGCAGCAATGATAAAGTTGTAACCAATGCCGAGTTTGAGGCCATGGCCAAACAGGGTAAACTTGACGGTATCAATAAAGTTGCCTTTGTCATGAGTCCCGGTGCTGAAGAAAATGATGAGGATTTTCCCTATGCCAACTCGGTAACCTCCATGGTTGCGCTGAAGCAGGCAAAATATGTACGGGAAAACAATGCTGATGCTCAGGCATATATTCTGTATCAGCACATGCGCACTCCTGGAAACATGGAGCTCTTCTATAAGGGTGTTCAGCAGGATGACGGCATCTTTATGACCAAAGCAACTGTTACCGGTGTTGAGGGCGGAACCGTCCATGCAAAAGATACCCTTCTTGGTGAAGACCTTGATCTTGAAGTGGATCTTGTTGTACTCGCAGCCGGAATGGTACCAACCACAAGGGATGCGGATACCATTAACCTTGCGTATCGCCAGGGACCAGCGTTTCTTGATCTTGATCTTTTTGACGGCTATGCTGATTCTCATTTTATCTGCTTTCCCTACGAGACCCGTCGTACAGGTATCTATGCCTGTGGTGGTGTAAGAAAAGCAATGAATATGCAGGAGACCATGGACGATGCAGCCGGTGCTGCCCTGAAGGCAATTCAGTGTATCGAGTCTGCTGACCGCGGCGTTGCCGTTCATCCCCGTTCCGGTGATAAAACATATCCGGAATTCTTCTTCCAGAGATGTACACAGTGTAAGCGCTGTACAGAGGAGTGCCCCTTTGGTGCACTTGACGATGACGAGAAGGGTACGCCACTTCCCAATCCGACACGCTGTCGTCGTTGTGGTACCTGTATGGGTGCCTGTCCTGAGCGTATCATCGGATTCAAGGATTACAACATCGATCTCATCGGCTCCATGATTAAGGCCATTGAGGTACCTGAAGATGATGATGATAAACTTCGTATCCTCATCTTTGCCTGTGAAAATGATGCCTATCCGGCACTTGATATGGCAGGAATGCGGAACCATAAATTCAGTCACATGATCCGCTTTATTCCGGTTCGCTGTCTTGGTTCCGTGAATATGTCCTGGATTCGTGATGCACTCTCTGCAGGACTTGACGGTGCAATGCTTCTTGGCTGTAAATATGGTGACGATTACCAGTGTCACTTTGTCAAGGGATCCGAGATTGCCAATACCCGTATGGCGAATATTGGCGATACACTGTCAACTCTTGGTCTTGAGCCTGAGCGTGTTCGCTCCGAGTCTGTAGCTATTACCGACTATGATAAGGTAGCCGAGCTTGTTAATGATTTTGTAGAAGAGATTGTTGAACTCGGTGCAAATCCATTCAAGGGCTTCTAGTTCGGTCTTTTTTATCTGGTACTGGTGTGACACTGCTTGCATATTGGGAAGAACACCAGTACCATGTTCCATCAAATTGAAGACCACTATTTTTTAAGCATAGTTATAAGACTTGAGAAGAGAACAGGAGGAGTAGAACCATGGATGTTCAACCGGATTTAGATTTTATCAGATATTTGAAAACAGCTGGCGGCGACACAATGAAAAAGTGTTACCAGTGTGCCACCTGTTCAGTAGTTTGCCCTCTGTCTACAGAGGAAAATCCTTTTCCACGACAGGAGATGATCTGGTCTGGATGGGGAATGAAGGATAAGCTTGTTGCTGATCCCAACGTCTTTCTCTGTCATCAGTGTGGTGACTGTACAGCCTATTGTCCACGCGGTGCCAAGCCGGGTGATGTACTTGGTGCAATCCGTGCCTACGCTTATACAGCACTCGGGTGGCCCACCGGTCTTGCAAAACTTGCATCAAGCGCCAAAGGCCTGCCGATGCTGATTGCTATTCCCACCGTAATTATTTTTGTACTCTGGGCAATCTCCGGTGGTATGGTTATTCCTGGAAGCGAAGAGTTTGCATCTCACGGATATCAGCGTTTCTTTGGTCACTGGGATTTCCACTGGCTCGGAAAAAATGTTGCTTTTATTGATACATTTATGCTTGCCGCCTTTGGCCTTGCCGCTGTTGCCTCCTATAAGGGAGTGACTACAATGTGGAGAAAAATGTGTGAGCGTGAAGGTGTTAACACTGACTTCAAACCTTCTATGGTTCAGATGGTAAGAGATTTTGTCTGGCCTTCAGTTGTTGAGATTGTTCAGCACAGCCGTTTTAAAGAGTGTGTTACAAACCGTAACCGCGAAACAGGCCATAAGCCTCTGATGTATGCTTTTGGCGGACTCTTTATTGTTACTGCATGGTCAGCAATCGCCAATGATGTACTTGGTCTCTGGATTCCGAGTCTGCATGGGCCGATGTCCGTATGGAACCCTGTGAAAATCCTGGCCAATGTTTCTGCTGTTGCCATGATTGTCGGTATTGGAATCTTATGGGCCAATCGGTCAAAATCAGAAGCTGAAGACAACATTACACCCACCTTTTATGACTGGTTCCTTATCTGGGAGATCATGGCGGTTGGTGTAACCGGACTTCTTGCAGAAGTTGCCAGATGGGCAGGACTTGCAGCTCCAGGTTACATTATTTATTTTATCCATCTTGTAACCGTTATGATGCTGTTCATGTACATGCCTTATACCAAGTTTGCACATCTCATCTATCGCACAACCGCGATGACCTTTGAGAGATTCAGAGAGAGTTCTTTTGTAAAGAACCCCCTTGATGAGTAGACAGAAGTATTAGCTGTTCTTGAGGCTGTGTCTTTAGAGACGCAGCCTTTTTTTTTGCATTATTCTTTCAGTTCATGCCGAAAGTGCCGCATGAGACAGCAGGGGGATGCAGATGGTATCTGTCTCTCTTTTGTTGCCGGCCGATGCCACGACTTCCGCGGTACCTGAGGTAAAGGCTGATCTATTTGCGGTGGGCTCTCTACACAGCCTCAGCAAACAGGGGCTGTGTAAAAGATTTGTCAGCCCGAAGAGCGGTATGGGAAAAAGGATAAAGATTTTTGTCTTTACCTTAAAAAAAACATTGTAATAAAAAAATCTTTTGGGTATATTCTTTCACCTTGTACGCTGGCGTAGCTCAATTGGCAGAGCACCTGATTTGTAATCAGGATGTTGCGGGTTCAAGTCCCATCGCCAGCTCCAGTTGCACTAGATACTTGGTTTTATCCAAATATATTTATATATACTGTTTGACTTTGAGGTTTGTTGTATTTGTTTGTGGAGGGGTTCCCGAGTGGCCAAAGGGAACAGACTGTAAATCTGTCGTCAGAGACTTCGGAGGTTCGAATCCTCCCCCCTCCACCACCTTATTTTTTTATATAGATATTGCAGATATTATTAAAGCGGGAATAGCTCAATTGGTAGAGCATCAGCCTTCCAAGCTGAGGGTTGCGAGTTCGAGTCTCGTTTCCCGCTCCATAGAATATCTGTTTTTTTTTATTATTTGTATCAGGCTCATATAGCTCAGTTGGTAGAGCGCATCCTTGGTAAGGATGAGGCCAACGGTTCAAATCCGTTTATGAGCTCCAAAATTACCGTTATTCACAACGGCCAGAGGAGACTACTACTATGTCAAAGGAAAAATTTGAAAGGACTAAACCGCATGTCAATGTAGGTACTGTAGGTCATATTGATCATGGTAAAACTACTCTGACCGCTGCAATCACTGCTGTACAGGCACAGA
>Ga0256834_1002888_pt1 | contig 10561 bp, 9 predicted proteins | sample 4281140metaG_FD_190536 | JGI IMG/M metagenome (GOLD analysis project Ga0256834, IMG submission 190536) | Hydrothermal vent microbial communities from East Pacific Rise, Pacific Ocean - 4281-140 | ecosystem: Environmental > Aquatic > Marine > Hydrothermal vents | place: Pacific Ocean: East Pacific... | reverse complement strand
CCGGGTTATGCCGCAGGTACTATGAATTGGACGGGAGCTAATCCTGCCAACCCGATGGATCCGATGAACTGGGCTCCGGATATGACCTCTATGGCAATGCAGACTATGGGAGATATGGACGGTGCTGCGGTATCGGTACTGGTTGACGGTATTGGTGATGGCATTAGCGATTTTCTTGATGACACCATTGTCTTTGGTAGTTTTGCCTGGTCAAAAACACGTCCAAGTACGGTCAATAGAAATTTTGTCGGCGGTCCGATGGGCGATGCGGTGATGCCGACATCAACCATGTTAGGTTCAGATAGCTCAGAGACAGGAACCTCATACTGGGTTGGCGCACAATTTCCTGCCGTCTTTACGGAAGAGGGACGTATCGGTATTGAGTACAATCACGGTAGTGACTACTGGAGAGCGTTTACCTATGCTGAAGATACGATGATCGGCTCCAAACTGGCTGTTCGCGGTGATGCGTATGAGATCTACTATACACAGCCGTTAATGGGTAAAGCCTTTAGTATGCAACTGCGCTATACGTATCTTGACTACGCGCAAACCGGTAGCAACGGTTTCTTTGGAGACGGCGGTATGTCTATGGATGTTGACAGCCCGATGTTAGCAGCCATGGGAGTTGATCCGGTCGATACGGCATCAGACCTGCGTCTTTATTTTCGCTATAGATACTAATCTATCTGCTTAGAGTAAGAAGAGCCAGCTCTTCTTGCTATATATTAAAAGAAATACTCTCTTGCATCTTCTCTACAATCGCATCATAATACTGTTTTTGCTCACGGCTTCCAAGGGCTGATGGGGGTTCACCGCTATCGGATGCTTCACGTATTTCCATGTCGAGCGGAATAGTACCGAGAAAAGGGATGTTATATTTTTGAGCAATACGTTCTCCTCCGCCTGTACCAAAAATATCGTAACGTATCTTCGTATCGGGTGCAATAAAATAACTCATATTCTCAATAATTCCTGCCATAGGTACGCCGATATCTTTAAACATCATCACCGCACGGCTTACATCATCAGTAGCGACGATTTGCGGTGTCGTTACCAAGACAGCTGCGGTAATGGGGAGCTCTTGTGCCATGGTGAGTTGAATATCTCCCGTTCCCGGTGGCATATCAATCACCAAAAAGTCAAGTTCTCCCCAAGCAACATCTTCTAAAAACTGTATGAGTGCGGAGACGGCTACGGAGCTACGCCATACCAGAGGGGTGTCGCTTCGAGGCGTAGTCAGGGCAACACTCATGATTTTGAGTCCAAAATTCTCAGACGGAATAATTTGATTGTTGTCGTTCCAGCGAATACGCTCGGTATCGGTGTTGGTCAGACGCGGGATATTGGGACCGTAGACATCAGAGTCGAGGAGACCGACCTTGTAGCCTTGTTTAGCTAATGAGATAGCCAGATTGACCGAGACGGTACTTTTGCCCACACCCCCTTTACCGCTGGTAACAGCAATGATGTTTTTTGCATAGGGGGCACGATTGTTGGGTTGTGCTGTATGACCGTACTGTACGGTTTTTTCCTGAGGTGTTTTGGGCTGAATGGTCAGTGCGTCATAGCGGTGTTGTAAGGCATTTTCAAGAAATGTTTTTAATGTTGTAAAAGAGTCATCATTGGAGGTGAGCAGTTCAATAGAAGCATGAGAATTTTTTACATGTATTTTACCAAGGAGCTGTAGCTCTTCTAAGGTTTTATCCAGATTGGGGTAGTGTAAGCGTTGTAAGAAGTGGGTTAGCTCTTGGCTATTCATAAGGGTTCCCTCGCTGTTGTTGACTCAGTAGAGATTTGGTTGCATTGGCTTTTTGTGCCAATGCGGCAAGCGGTTGTCGTGCTCCGGGGTAGTGAATGCTGAGTTGATGATAGTGGGCAATACGTTCATCAATGAGTTGACTCAACAGGGTGAGGGCTTGAGAAAGTTTGTCGTGGGCATCACTCTCATTGAGGAGTCGTTTAATGAGCATTTCACGGGTATGCATCTCTAAAGTGAGTCCTAACGTGTTGCCGATATGAATAAAATCATTAGGAGAGAGGTAGATACCGGAGAAGAACGTATTTAAAAAACGGTTCTCTAACACAGTAAACTTACTTTTCATACTCTGCTGTTTCATGAGCGTGCTCCTAAATGTACTTCGGCGGCTTTGGCAACATCGGCATCATCATCGTGTAGCAGGGTTTCTAATATCTCTGTGGTGGCGGCAGGATTTTCACACAGACGCATGCGTACCATCTTATCACTGTCACCGCTAAGCACTTTTAAAAGCTTTAGCGGTGTATTGGGATTGCCGGAGAGGGCATCACGTACAATTTTTTCATCACTGAAAAAGGTCTCTAAAATCTCACTGGGGGTAGAAGGATTGGCTCCGACAAGAGCACGTACCAGGTTGACGTCATCTTTGGCTAAAATTTTCAGAACGCTTACCGGAGTATGCGGATTTTTAGCAACAGCCCAACGCGCCCCCATATCTACAGGGTTGGTGGCGATGTCACTTAAAAGTTCAACCATAATATCACTGTACTCTTTGTCCCGTTCGTACACTGAAGTACGTAAGCTTAGGTTCATGGCAACCTGACCGACCAGTTCTTTGTGCTCACGAAAGGCGCTATAGATGGTCTTAATGGTCTCCATAGGCAGCTGCTTATCTTCTAAAAGCTCTATGAGTGTTGTCGTGTCATTGTTTTGGATTGTTTGTTGTAATTCATTTGGTGTCATAGTAAACGTCTCATCTCTTTTTCGTTATTTTAAAAGATATTATATTAGCTAACTCTATATTATAGATTCAAATTAATTTGAAAATATACATGTAAATTAAGATTGAGCTTTTAATACAGTAAAACACCATAAATGTTTCCTTTTGTAATACAAAGTCAGTATAAAAAAATACTTTTTCATACTTTATTGTGCTCTTTATACTATAATGATCAGGTTATTCCCACGGGAATAAGAAGAGAAAAATGACAAACTTTAAAATAGAAGGAGCACGGATGAAAAAGTTGCTACAAACTTTATGTGTTGCAGTAACACTTAGTTTGACTACAGCCGTTGCAGGTAATGATTATGTTAATAAAGATATATTAATTTCTGCAGAAGAGGCCATTAAGTTAATTGGTGATGAGAAGGTGATGTTTGTCTCAGGAGACAATGAGGATGTCTACAAGCTAGGGCATATTAAAGGTTCGGTTGAGATGTATGCACACCATCTGCATCACTCTGATATTACAGGGAACATGCACTGCGCCCCACTATACCGCTGTATTGATGATGCTCAGCAGTACATTGGAAGTAAAGGCATCAGCAATGATATGATGATTATTGCTTACGATGACTTTAAAGGTCCCAATGCTACGGGAGTCTATTCATTTTTTGAGAGTTACGGGCATAAAAATATTAAAATCCTTAACGGAGGACGCGCTGCAATTATGGCAATTGATCCGGCACAAAAAGTGTACGATGCCATCAATAAAGAGCTCAAAGCTGAGAAAAAGATTGATAAAAAAGCGCGTAAAGCTTTAAAGAAAAAAGCAGATCTTAGCGCTGAGAAAATTGCAGAGCTTGAAGCTATTCGTAAAGCGAGCAAAGCAAAACAAAAAGAGATCAAAGCACGTCTTAACGAGGCGGCGAAAGATCTTTTAGTGGTTAAAGGTGAAGAGAAAGTTACTCCTAAAACCTATCATATCGATATAGAGAAGATCAATTTTGACTACATTGCTGAAAAGAATGAGGTTAAAAAAGCAGTAGATGACATTTTGAAAAATGGAGAGACATCTGCTTATGCTGTGATTGATACGCGTGCGATGAGTGAGATTATCGGTGAGCGTAAAATGGACAACTGTGCGCGCAGCGGTCATATTCCCGGATCAAAATTTATTGAGTGGAATAAAATTTCAGATACGAAGAATAAAAAGTCATTCAAATCTGCAGAGGCAATGCAAAAGGTATTTGATCACTATGGGGTTACCAAAGATAAGACCATTTATGCGTATTGCATGGTGGGAACAGGGCGAAGCTCAGAGATTATTACCGCATTGCGACTGCTTGGCTATAAAGACGTTAAAGTCTTTACCGGCAGTTGGGATGTCTGGGGAAATGATATGAATTTACCACTGAAACGATAAGGGAAGAGGTTTAAACGATGACAAAAGTTATGAATAATAAACGTAGAAATTTTCTGAAGATTTCAGGAATGACGGCCGCTTTGGTGGCATCGCAAGGCAGTCTTTTTGCCAAAACACAGGCGATGTCGGTTGAAAATGGGAAGAGTGACTACCCCAATACCAACTATACCGAAACAATGTACCGTAATGAATTTGCTTTTACGTACGGTAAAAAAGAGGAGCACGGTTTTGCTTACCACTGTGTTAACTGTCAAGGAAACTGTGCATGGGAAGTATGGTCGCACAACGGGGTGATTACCCGAGAAAATCAATCGGCACGCTATCCGGTTATAAATGCTAAAATCCCTGACTTTAATCCGCGTGGATGTAACAAAGGGGTACAGCATTCACAGGTGATGTATCAAAAAGACCGTATTCTCTACCCGATGGTACGTGTCGGTGAGCGTGGTGAAGGAAAGTGGCGACGTGCCAGTTGGGATGAAGCCGCAGAGATTATCTGTCAAAATATTTTTGATACCTTAAGTGACCCCGAACGCGGTCCGGACAAACTGATGGTTCATGCCGGAACCGGACTGCTCACCGAAGGTCGTCGTGGAGCACCGTTGCGCTTCTCGACACAGCTTGGGGCGAACCGTATCTACCCTTCATCCTATTTGGGAGATATGTTCTCCGGTGCTGCCATCGCTTATGGAGAAGGAAACCTCGGATGTACATGGGATTTTATGTACACGGTCGATACCGCAGTAATGTGGGGTGGTAATCCCTCAGTATCACGTATTCCCGATGCCCACTTTGTCTGGGAAGGGAAATATAACGGTGCGAAGATTATTGTTATTACCCCGGAGTTTAATGCTACGGCAAAATCGGCAGACCTCTGGATTCCGATTAAAGCGGGATCTGATAATATCTTAGCCATGAGCGTCATTCAGGTCATTCTTGAAGAGAAACTCTATAAGCCGGAGTTTATGAAAATCTATACCGACCTCTCCTTCTTGGTTGATGTCAAAACGCAGAAGATGATTCGTCGTAACGATATGGAACATACACAAAACAAAGAAGATCATCACAAATGGGAAGAGCAGTTCTACTGCATGAATGCCACCGACAGCAAACCGTTTTTAATGCCGGGAACCGAAGGGCATGACAAGCGAACGTTACGTCTTCCTGAGAGTGTTAAACCCTCATTAGAAGGCAGTTGGACCATTACAGATATACATGGTCATGAGCGTGAAGTGACCACCGTCTTTGAGATGTTGAAAAAATCTGCTGCTAAATTTAAGCCGGAAACAACACAAGAGATTACAGGGGTACATCCCGATACTGTGCGTCAACTTGCTCGCGATATTGCCCTTCCAAAAGTGGTGGAAATTACCACAGGATTCTCGTTAAATAAGTACTTTAACGGCATGATGACCATCTGGAATGTGGCATCGATTTGTGGACTTACCGGTCGTATGGGACCATACGGCGGTCTCAATACCGAAAATGAGTTCCAGCTCTCCGGTTTAGGAGCGCTTTCGGGCTTTAGCGGTAAATATGCACCGCGTTTTGGTTCAGGTTTTGTCGGCGAATTCATGAATGGTAACGGCATGAAAACCTTTAAGCAGTACTTCAATGATGAAGATGTGAGACGGGCACAAAACGGCATGAGTAAAGAGGAGTATATTACGGTTCTTGAAGAGATGCTCGCCGCCGGTGAAAACGGTAAAGCCAATATGGAGTCTGAACACGGTAACGTGGTCAAACCGTGGTGGCTACCGACAACGGCACTGATTGTAGCAGACTCGACATTTCGACGTAATAAAGCCAGTGAATACCGTAACGCCTTTTTGAAACGGATGGATTTTTGGGCTTATGTTGATTACCGCATGAGTGAGGCGGCGCAATATGCCGATGTACTGCTTCCGGCCAAATCGCACTATGAGGTGTATGACCTGCGTACCTCTCCGGGGTATCACCGTTTTACCAACTTGGCTCAGCCGGTTGCTAACATTAAAAATGTGGGTGAGGCTAAAGATGAGTGGACAATGTTCACCCTTTTGGCTAAAAAGCTCGAAGAGATTGCCAATCGACCTGAAAATGTTGCCAAAGCAAAAATTAAAGATGACAAACGCTATGCCCGTCCGGGATACCATGACTTGACGATTTTTCATAAAGAGTATACCAATACCGATGAAGAGTCCGAAGGTGAAGGCGAGGTCTATCTAGGTACCGATAAGATGGCGGTACAAGCTGCACTGGAGAAGTGTGAGCAGTATGAACCGTGGACGATGGAGAAGATGTACAAAGTCGGTGGCTTCTTGCTTATTAACGATAAAGCGGCGCAAACGTCACCGCTCTACTCGGACAAACCGTACAACTCCAATGAGTTTCACCTCTATAAATTTGAGCCGATGCACACTATCTCCGGACGTCAAACGTTCTATGTCGATCATGAGATGTTCATTCGTATGGGTGCGGCAGCCAATACCGGTATGGAAGGGATTCGTCCGCAACGTAAAGAGTACCCGTATGTATTGATGACGCCACATGCGCGATGGTCGATCCACTCGAACTATAAAACATCACGAACCCTGCTTCGCCTTCAGCGCGGGGTACCGGCAGTAGCACTTAACCGTGTCGTAGCCGAGAAGAAAGGGATTAAAGACGGTGACACCATTCGTGTCTATAACAGCCTCGGAGAGTTCTTTGCTATGGCAAAACTCTCCTCCTCCTCACCGGCAGACGGTCTGGTGATGGAACATGGTTGGGAACCGTACATGTATAAGTTTAACAAAGGACACAACGAGGTAGTACCTACGTCGTTAAACCTGCTAGAGATGGCAGATGGATGGGGGCACCTTAAATTCGGTGGTCTCTGGGACGGTAACCAGTATGCATACGATGGCGCTGTCAATTATGAAAAAGCAAACGTTTAAGGAGTTTCGATGTCTAAAAGACAATTAGCAATGGTAATGGACCTGAACAAATGTATCGGGTGTCAGACATGTACCGTAGCATGTAAAACTCAGTGGACCAACCGTAACGGCCGTGAGTATATGTATTGGAATAACGTAGAGACCTATCCGGGAACAGGATACCCTAAAAACTGGATGGATCTGGGTGGCGGTTTTGATGCTGCGGGTGATCTTCAACCCGGTGTCATTCCTAACTTAGAGGCGGACTACGGAGTACCGTGGGACTATAACTATGATGCGCTTGCCGGCGGGGCAAGCTTTGAGCCTAATGTCGAGCCGACATGGGGACCCAACTGGGATGAAGATGAAGGCGCGGGTGTTTTTCCTAAAGATAACTACTTCTTTTATCTGCCGCGTATCTGTAACCACTGTACCAATCCGGGATGTTTGAGTGCGTGTCCGCGTGATGCTATCTTTAAGCGTGAAGAGGATGGTGTGGTTCTTGTTGATCTGGATCGATGTCAAGGATACCGCTACTGTATTGCAGGGTGTCCATACAAAAAAATCTATTTTAACCCGAAAATTTCTAAATCGGAGAAATGTATTTTATGTTTCCCGCGTGTAGAACAGGGATTGCCGCCGGCGTGTGCACAGCAGTGTGTCGGACGTATCCGTTTTGTCGGATTTTTAGATGATGAAGAGTCGCAAGTCTATAAACTGGTACATAAGTATAAAGTAGCGCTCGGTTTACGTAGCGATTACGGAACACAGCCTAATGTTTACTATGTTCCGCCGACCGAATCACCGGTGAAATTTGATGCCGAGGGTAAAATTATTGAGGGTTCTGACCGTATTCCGGTAGAAGAGCTTGAAAAACTTTTTGGTCCGGAAGTTCATGGTGCGATTAAAACACTCAAAGATGAGATGAAAAAACGTAAAGAGACGGGAGAGAGCGAGTTGATGGACCTGTTAATTGCCTATCAGCACTCCGATATGTTCCGTCTGGACAACACCTACTATCAGCAAGTTGCCAAAGATAAGGGGCTCAACCCTTTAGCTCCGGTAGACACACGCTATATTGCAGGGAAATATACCAAAACAGGGCACACGATTAACTTTACGCACGGTGCCGGATTGACAGCAGGAGGGCACCACTAATGAAAACGATAGCAGCAACACTTATGATATCTGCATTGGCAAGTACTACGTTGTTTGGTGCGAATGCAGCAGTTAATGCCTTGAAGGTTACCGATGACTTAAGTACGATCTCTTATGCATCGGCTCTTTGGAATAAAGCGACTTTTTCACCGGTACTGCTCTATCCGCAGACTACCATTCGTATGAATGATAAAACAGCCAATGCGATTAATGCGAACAATCATGCCAAAAAAGCGATGGTTGCCGCCCTCTATAATGACCAGAATATCGCGTTTATTATTCGATGGCCTGATGGCACGGTCAATGTACAAAAGGGAGAGAGCACCACAAGTTATGCCGACGGTTTTGCCGTACAGTTCGCCAGCCGTTTTGACGATCCGAATGCTCTGCCGTATATCGGTATGGGTTCTGAAGGACGTCCGGTGGTCGTACACCTGCAAAAGGTGGCTAAAGATATCTATGAGCCTAACGGTAACGGAGATGTCGCACTGCAGGTCAATCGTAACCAGACCGATCTCTTTGGAAAAGAGCTTAAAGCATTTGATAAGAAGGTGGCATCACTGGGAAGCAGCGACTATGAACGATCGTTCATAAGTGAAGGATTCCGCTCGATGACCGAGATTAAAGACGGCAGTAATAACTCCTATTCGCGTATTCGTTATATGAAAAGTAACAAAGGATGGGAAGGTACTTTAACCCGTGCACTCAAAGATGAGTATGTCAATCTCAATGCCGGAGCCATTCCGGTAGCCTTTGCGGTATGGGATGGTGAAAAGATGGGACGAGACGGACTGAAACATCTCTCCGCATGGGTCTCGGTGAAGCTTCAAGGCAAGAGTGGCGGTGATGACCTGATTGCGGCACTTGATGGTAGTCTCGTGGGTGATGCCAAGGCCGGAAAAGCAGCCGTTGCTGCTAACGGTTGTGTGGGATGTCATCAGATTGAAGCGAGTGATGCACCCAACTTGATGGGGCCGTCGTTAACTAATATTGGCGGATACTCCACAGCAGGATATTTAAAAGAGTCTTTGCTGAAACCCTCAGCAGCGATTGTCCCAGGCTATAACCGGAATGCACACAGTGCGTATCAATGGTATACGCTTGATAACGGCAAACGGGTATCGACCATGACGGATTTTGCATGGCTGGATGAGACAACACAAAATGACATTGTTGCCTACTTGCAGACTCTAAAAGCGGAGGTGAAATAATGAAACGCATAGCCATTGCCATACTTGCTTTAGGTATGACGCTTATAGCCAATGAAGAAGCTTTTGAAAAAGAGGGCTTTTTAACAACGCAAGCCTGTGCCGAACAAGGGGCATTCAAAGATTGCTACATGGAAAATTATGTTTGTGGCGGTGACGGATGTTTTCGTATGACGGAGTCGGGTGTCGATAAAAAGACACCACTGGTACTCTACTCTCATGATGACGGTATTATCTATCAACTCGATACCTCTAATGTGCCGCGTGAAGAGTTTGATGTCGGTATTAGTCGTAACGGGGTATCGGTTACGGGTGAATATGACAGCAGTACGCATACGATTGTAGTCAAAGAGTTCAAAGCTCCACCACCACCAAAAAAATCATTCTTTAAAGGGTGTCTCTAGTTTCAAAGCGTTTAGCTTTGAAACCGTGCTTTCGTAATTTACATGTAATTTGTAGGCACTTTTAAGTGCTGATGTGTTACAAATCTTCAGAAACAATGCAGGATAATTGATGAACAAAGAGTACCGACTCTATACCTATGCCTTTTTATCACGGGTGATGAGTGATATACCCGATAGACGCTTTATTGCCGATCTTAAAGCCAATAATGACTTACTCGACACCTTAGGAGAATCGAGTAAAACATGGTTATTAGAGCATGATGATGTGAGCATTATAGACGCACTTAACACAGATTTTACGTCGATGTTTATTCTCAACACGCAACCGGTAGAAGCGTTTGTACTGGATGCAAAAAATGAGACACTTGTCGGACTGCAAAATCCGGTGATGGCGTTTTATTTTAAACACGGATTTGAGCTCAATATGGATCAGACCGAGCTGATGGCTCCTGATCATCTCTCTATAGAGTTTGGTTTTATGCAGTCGCTGATTTACCGCAATGAACTTCAGGCGCAATACGATTTTATGAATGAGCACCTGATGATGTGGGTTATTCCCTATATGCTAGGCATGCAGAGTATGGCACAGACACCGTTTTACAAAGATATATGTGATTTTATTGTGGAGTTTTTAGCGGCTGATTATGAGTATTTAAATGAGGAGTGTGCTGATGCGCCATAGCGATTTTATTCAAAATGCAGAGCACTTTAGTTTTAATGCGACAGAGTGTCTGCGCAATGCCTATTTTCATAATGCCTGTGAACTCTG
>Ga0256834_1002886_pt1 | contig 10562 bp, 10 predicted proteins | sample 4281140metaG_FD_190536 | JGI IMG/M metagenome (GOLD analysis project Ga0256834, IMG submission 190536) | Hydrothermal vent microbial communities from East Pacific Rise, Pacific Ocean - 4281-140 | ecosystem: Environmental > Aquatic > Marine > Hydrothermal vents | place: Pacific Ocean: East... | reverse complement strand
AAAATACAGGAAATCAGCCATTTATTACCCACAACCTTTCCACAGGCGTGGATAACTTTATTGATTTTTGGGTATTGTATTGTTAGGAACCTGAATAGTTACCTTAAGTATAATAAAAACATTTCTTATTTTCGTAAAACTCCAATGAGGCTAATGTGCTATGTACAACTTATTTATGGTCATTAATTAATCGCATTGCCTCTAACACAAATTCATCTGAACTACTATTGTTGCATTTAACTTTATAGGTGGGTACAATTTTTTCTCTTGGTTCATCATTTTGCTGTAATACTTCTATATAAGGCATTTGATAACCAAAATTGAAGTTCTTAAAACCATAATTTTTTGTTGCTCCTGCAAGTCTTTGCATTTCAGTTCCTACAATTTTTCCAATCCCAGTTCCATCAAATCCAGAAGCCAAACCTTCTCCCATACTTCCTGTCCATCTGCCTACTAAAACCACTAAAGGTTTGTTGTATGCTGGTTTTTTTGGTTTTATGTAATCAACAAATTGAGTGTTTGAGTTCCTGTATTTTTGAAACACTTGCTTGTGCGTGGTAAAATGTCCGGCAATTGGGTTTGCAACAAATGTATTTCCTCCATCCACCGTATTTCTTAAATCTAAGATTAGGCCTTTAGTATTTTTTACTTCGTTAAGTGCTTTTTTAAATTTCTTCTTTGTTTTTATAATTCCTAACGAATTATTAATACGAATTATGCCTATACTATCTTGTATGTACGTAGTTACCAAGCTCGATTCATTTTTTAACTTAATAGTATCTAAGTCAACTTGTTTTATACTCCCATCTCTGGTTTTTAAGGTTATTATGCGAGGTTCATTATACCTACCGGCAAGAATCTTATTGCTTATCCAACTTCTTATTTCGTTATTGCTTTTATTTTGGCAATGTGTAGGAAAATTTTCGATGGCAGTATTAAAATCAATCTCATTAATAGTTAAAATTTCTGCATTAATGAGCTCAATTTTAATTTCATTGTCTATTTGGTCTTTCCAAATGCTTGAGATAATCGTTTTGCTTCCAATGGTATTTGCATATAAAGGGCTATAAAGACGAAAAGATTGGTTGTTATTGCTATTTAAATGTAAGTGAGAATCATAAAACTCATCGAGTAAATACTCAAAAAACAATAAAACCTCTGCTTCCGTTTTTAGGCTACTAATTTTACTTGTATAATATTTTTTTAAGCACTCTACGTCAACATCTTTATGATTATAATAAACATATTTTGTTTCTAAATCGAGTAGAATTTTATCCAAATCCTCCTTCACTTTTAGTGTATCGATTGGGCTAGATAGTGCAAAGGAAAATTTACAAATAAGTAAAAATAGGAATAGCGTTTTATTCATAGTAGCAAGTTGATTTGATACGTTTACTTATCAATTAGGTTATCAATGTTATTATCGGTCAAATTTTGAACATTTTTAGTAATCTTTTTAATATCCCAATTCCACCATTTAATTTTTAATAGTTTGTCAATCGTTTCCTTCGAAAATCTTTTTTTAATTTCTTTTGCAGGGTTTCCTCCAACGATTGAATAAGGTTCAACATTCTTAACCACGGTTGAATTTGTGGCTATTATGGCTCCATCTCCAATGGTAACACCCGCCATTATTGTTGCGTTATACCCTATCCAAACATCGTTTCCAATATGTATATTCCCCTTTTGAGGGTATTGTTTTCCATCCATTGCGTGTTGCCATCCGTTGCCAAAAATTGCGAATGGATAGGTAGATAATGCATCGGATAAATGATTCGCTCCATTCATAATAAACTTAACATCTGAAGCGATCATACAGAATTTTCCAATTACTAATTTGTCTCCAACAAAATCGAAATGATATTTTACATTTTTTTCAAAATTTTCAACATTGTCAAAATCATCATAATAGGTATAATCTCCTATTATAATGTTTGGATTTTTGACTATGTTTTTAAGAAAACATAGTCTATCATAATTTTCGAGTGGAAATTTTCTATTCTTATTCGGTTCAGGCATTTTATTCCTTTTAGGTCTATTTCTTACTGATGAACGATGCTCTGCTATGCAAAAACAAGTTTTTATTGGTATAAAGTTAGCTATTTTAAGGCTCTTTATCCCCTTTTCCAAAATCAGATTTTTGCCTCTCAATGTTGATAAACGGACTTTTCATTAAATATAAAAAAGTTTGTTTCTCGTCTTCGTCAAACTCTTTTAAACCGTAGTTCATTTGCTCCACAGGAAGCTCCTTAAAGGTGCCAAAAATAGCAGCAGTAATAATATTTCCAGTCTGGTAAATTAAGATTAATTCCAACGGGTGAAACCTGAACACCGAAGAAGAATCCATGGTAATATCGCTATGGTGCACCCTATGTAGCCTCCAAAATAAGGGTACTTTATGCGAAGCTCTGTGAATCCAATAAGTGGTTATATCATAAAGTGCCACGCTCAAAACGAGCTTAATCCAAAAAGGAATTTCCACAAAAAACAAGAGGCCAATATTATTTGTATTCAGCCAATCAATACTATACACTTGCAATGTAACAAAGCCGATGTTGAGGATAACTAATGTAATTTGAAATAGACTGTTTTGAAAAAGGTGTTGACCTCTTTTCTTAAAATCGAATGGCGTTTTTAATACTTGTTCTAACGTAAAAAATAGCACAAGCAAGCCAATAATAATGTAATTAGGGTTAATTCTCTAAGAGGTTGTTTAATAGCTCCATAGTTCCATTGCATTTTGCCCATTAAAGGCGGTTTGAGTTAAAGTATTTGTACAGCCAACCTATATCAACAAACAATATCAGGCATTAATTGGTCTAATCCTAATTACTATAAACCTGTATCATTGCCATTTCCGACTTTAAAGTTAGGTAAGTTATGGGCTCAACCGAGCCCATAACTTACCTTGAGAATTATTAAACTACTCCCCTTTTATTAACACAACTTTACCGATAAAAAACAATAAGCCTATAAAAGATAACCATCCAAAAAGATCACCAATAATTGGATATAAAGCCCATATTCTTTTCGTGGGCACCTGCCCAGTCATTGTCCAGGAAGAAGCATTAAAATGATCCATTTCTGTAATTGTTTTGCCTCTTGGGTCCGTCATAATAGATAAGCCATTTTGTGTTTGCCTTACCATAGAACAGCCATTTTCTATACTTCTATATACAGCAGGGGTTGTATGTATTGGCGATACTTCGAACCAATCTGATGCTGGTATAAATAAGATGTCTGATTTTTCTTTACCTACTTGGGTTATTACTGTAGGAAAATCACCATCCCAGCAAATGATATTGGATAAATTACCATAAGGTGTTTCATTGGTTTTAATCATTTTATTACCTTCAACTGTGCCTTCCAAAAAATTGCCACCAAACTTATAATACGATGAAACCAATTCCCCTTCGGGTGAAAATAGAAGCGTTTTATTTTCAGGCCTAGAGCCCTTATTAAAAACCACTGGGGTAACATATAAGTAAATGTCATTTTGCTTTGCAAAGTCTTTAAAGGTGGTAATTATACTATCCTCATTATTTTTTAACATAGCAAAAGAACCTTCACTCCATACAATAATTTTTGATCCAGCCTTAGCCTCCAGTGTTGATTGTGCTACTGCATTTTTAATAATTATATGGTTCAACTGTTTAAACTTCACTGTATCGCCTCCATATAATGCTCTAAACACATCATTTGTTTCCTTTTTATCATGCGTATGTATTCCAGAAACTTGCACAGTGCCATTTTCTAAGGGAATTACTAGCCTTAAACTGCCATAAACCAAAACAGCCATAAACACCGATAAGTAAATAACTGTGCCTTTTTGGGTGGATTTAGCGTTTTTATAATTATCAATAAACCAAGACATAACAGATCCAAACCATGCTATCATAAACGTTATTCCCCACATTCCAGTAAGAGAAGCTAATTGTGAAAACGATAAAAATTCTAATTGGGAATAGCCCAATATTCCTGTGGTACCAAAAGGGTTATACAGGTTCGATAAAAAGTCGAAAGCAGTAAAGGCAAGTGGAAAAATGAGTGTAGCCATAAATCCATTTATTTTAGGATAAATTAATCGATCTATTAAAAATAGATACCCAGTTAATAGGCCTACTATAAAAGGAATGTAGAACATAATACTCTGGGGGTTATCAAATATGTACCAAAAAGAAAATTGAGATATAATGCCCATTAAAAGCGGTATAATGAAAGCAGAATACACCTTATTTTCATTTCGAGAAACTCGCAAAATAAATAGTGGAAATAACCAGGAAGCTAAGGCAAAATAGTATTTACCATTGCTAAAATAGAGAAAGAATAAGCCCAGTAATAATAACATGAGTGTTTTAATCTGGGTGAGTTTTTTAATGTTTAAGTCCATAATTAATTGTTTTGTTTTTTACAAACATAAAATGAGACTTAGCCCTAAAAACAGTTTAAAAAGGGTTTAGGTAAAAACACATCGGTTTTAGGTATAAAATTAAGCAGGTAAAAATCTCTGGTAAAAAGTGGCTGTTTTTGGGTACGAAATTCTTAGCCCCAATTAGCCCATAGAAATATTATTACAAGGAAACTAGATTCTCTTTATAGTTTTTTGAAATAGGAATTTCAATTTGAGTAAGAGATATTGTGTTTTGATTTTTCCAAGATTTAAAATGTGGCGGGTTAATTAAATGTGATCGATGCACCCTTGTTAAAAAATCAAATTCAGCCTCTATTTTTTTTAGAGAGGAACGAATTATCTTGGTTTTGAGTTGGTCATTATCAATAAAATAGATCTCTACATAATTTTGCGAATTAGATACACACACTAAGTCACTGTTCTTAATTTTTAAAAAATCCAGCTTGTTTTCACCTCTAATCGTAATAAAATCTTCCTTTACAGGAATAAACCTCAGAATATAAATTCGGGCAAGAATAATAATAGGTGTAGTAATTAAAGAGGCCTTAAGAAAGATGTTTGTTAAAAATTCAATAAAATTATATCCACCATTAATAATTGAGCTTTTATAATAAACATACGTGCACAATAAATAAAGCACTGTAAAAAAAGTAAGGCTGGCAATTTCAAAAACAATATTCCATTTTAACAGTTTTTGGAATACAGCCTTTTGAACAACTGCAAGCACCGTATAAGATAAAATTGAACCAATGCTAAACCCAAGGCTCATTAAAACCCATACTTTAAAATTTAGTGTACCATCATCAAATGGCCTAATAATAAAAGCAAAAGCGAAGATCCAAACCCCAAGAAGTGCTCCAATAATTATATGATGTTTTATGGATGGATTTAGTTTGTGCATTTAATAATTAAGGAAATTGCATTTATTCTAATTAGTTTCAATAATAGCAAAATAATATGTTTTGCTATGCAATTATACCTTCAAGGATTTTACAATTTTTCGGTTAAAAACGTGTAATCAGTAAATGAATACCCTTTGGAATTGGATAATTGATACGTGGTTAACTCCAGATTTGTTAGCTAGCTGTCATTGTTTTATAAAAAAAATATTGAACTGTTCGATCTACTCAAAGTCCTCATAAATTAGATATTTTTTACGCATTTTTTTGTAAGAATCAAGTTCATCCTTCCAACTCTCTCTAATTTGCTCCTCTGTTAGTCCTGCCTTAATTTGCTCTTGAAGCTCTGCATTTCCCGCAAGCTTATCGAAAAAATCGGGGCGTGTAAAAAAATCGATATTGGCATCCTTTGCTCTCTGATAAAAGTCTAGTAAATATTTTAGTGAGAATTTTATTTTATCAGGGCTTAATGCACGAAGGTCAACTCCATAGCACAAATTATTCTTTTGTTCAACAAAATTATTCATACCAACACGTGAACCTGGTGTAAAGGTAAAATCTCCAAACAACGAATCCGGATATCCAATTACTTGAAATGGAAAATCAGTTCCTCTTCCTATACTAAAGTCTGTTGCCTCAAAAAGGCATAATAATGGAAAGAGTCGGACTGAGAGTTGATTTGTTAGGCTAGGAGATGGAATAACTGGTAATACATACGGGGTACTATGGGTATAGTTTTGTAATGGAATTATAGTTAAATCGCATTTAATGCCATTATTTAACCAACCTTCGCCATTAATCATTTGAGCTAACTCTCCAATAGTCAACCCATGAATCATTGCAATTTTGTGATAACTAATATTGCTCTTGAACTTATCGTCTTTCCTAACAGGTCCATCAACTTGATCTCCATTAGGATTGGGTCTGTCAAGTATAATAATTGGTTTGTTATTATCCGCACATAACTGCATCAGCCTATGCATACCTACTATGTAGGTGTAAAAACGAGCACCAACGTCCTGTATATCAAAAATTAGAACATCTACAGCATTAATTATGGAGTCAGCTTTTTCATTTCCTTTATAGATTTTAATTATTGGAAGGCCTGTCTTTGAATCAATCTCATTATTCACATCTTCTCCCCTTTCAATATTACCCCGAAAACCGTGCTCTAATGCAAGTATGAAATTAATATCAACTTTCTCTTCCAACAACACATCTACTAGATGCTTATCACCTACTAATGTTGTCTGATTGCACATTATCCCAACACGTTTTCCTCGAAGCAGTGGCAGGTACTTATCCAACTGTTTTGATCCAGTTATAACCTCTATAGAAGGCTGATTTTGACCATTTCCCACACAGCTCATAAAGAGGAATATAGATAAAATGATCAGTGGAAGTAATTTAGTTTTCATCTCAATCAAATTAATGGTTTTGCGTAATTAGTGCGATTGACGGCTATGTTGCGTTGATAGCTTAAATGTACAAATTTTTGATAACCCAAGGAAAGTTTTGATATGGCAGGACAAGTAGAACCTAAAGGCTCCTTGAGGGTACCTTTGGCGCAAACTCAGAGTAGCTGCGTAGTCCTGCCTTGGACACGAAATTAATCCCAATAATTATTTGTATTACGGAACTAATTGCAAGAGATGAATTGAGAATTTGACCACAAAAACCCTATTCACCTAAGTTCGGGATAAGGAATGCTGTCAGAAAGTAAAATAGTAGGTGAACTTTTGAATATAAAAAGCAAAGATATGCCTGTTATGTTAGATATTGAACAAGGGAATAGCTGGCTTCAAGCCACGAATACAGCGGAGGTAAATTTGGAGATATTAGGCTCACAAATATCTCAGGAACTTATTTCGTATGCAGTATCTCCTTTAATCAATAATTTAGCGAACGATAGCGAAAATCTGCTAAACCCCGCTCCTTCTGCTGACCAATTTGGCAACTATTCCTTATTTGATTAGTTCTTATCAAAAATTAGTTGAATATTAGTGTAAAAGCATTTAATTTGCTGAATAACCACATATAATATGAATTCTAAGATTGTTGGAGTTGGGCATTATGTACCCGAAAACGTTGTTACAAACGATGATTTAACCAAGTTTATTGATACCACCGATGAGTGGATTCAGGAGCGAACGGGCATTAAAGAACGTAGGTGGTTTAACCCCGATAAAGATACCGTGGCCAATATGGCTACTCGTGCCAGCAAGCTTGCTTTAGAACGAGCAGGCTTAGATGCCAAGGACATAGAGTTTATTATTTTTGCAACAATTACACCTGACTATTTTTTCCCAGGTTCTGGTGTGTTATTGCAACGAGAACTAGGACTAACAGGCGAGGTGGCAGCCATGGACATTAGAAATGCTTGTTCTGGATTTATTTATGGATTATCAACGGCCGATGCCTTTATAAAATCGGGTATGTATAAAACCATTTTGGTGGTAGGTGCTGAAATTCAGTCATCTGCTTTAGACCAATCTACGGCAGGGCGAAGTACCAACGTAATTTTTGCCGATGGTGCAGGAGCCGCCATTGTACAAGCAACTGAGGAGAACACAGGGGTTTTAACCACTCACCTGCACTCAGATGGAAATTTTGCAGAAGAATTATATGTAAAAGACCCAGGCAGTAGCCGTAAAGTTAGACTTAGCACTGAATTAATTGAGGGGCCTAGTTTTAAGGTATATATGAATGGAAATCAGGTATTTAAGCACGCTGTAGTTCGTTTTGAAGAAGTGATTAAGGAAGCCCTTGATGCAACCGGAAAAACTACGGATGACTTAGACCTCTTCATTCCTCACCAAGCTAATTTACGAATCAGCCAGTTTGTGCAGCGTAAACTCCAATTGCCCGATGATAAGGTTTTTAATAATATAATGCATTATGGTAACACCACAGCAGCTTCCATTCCCATTGCTATGAGCGAAGCCTGGGAACAAGGGAAGCTTAAAAAGGGTAATTTACTTTGCTTAGCTGCATTTGGCAGTGGTTATACGTGGGCTTCTGCTCTGATCGACTGGTCGTGTTAAAATTTTAAAGCCAGTTTGCCAGTAGGATATTAGCCGTACGAAATATTTAAACAATTATTGGCTATGAAAAAGAATGCAATTATTGGTATTTTAAGCTTCTTATCAATCACATTATTATTATTGGTTTTGTTCAAAAAACTCAAAATGAAGAATTAAGAGTTCAATTAAGAGAAGCTAAATCTATAGTACAGATGTACCAAAAACAGGAATCAGAAGCAAGAATAGGCTATTAGGGCAAAAGAAGCTGCCAAAGAACAACTAAGGTTAGCACAAGAAGCTGCTAAAAGAGCTATGGAAGCCGCTCAGAATCCAAAAAAATAATCCATGACTTATAATTGTTGAATAATTTCATTCATCAATACTTCCGTTGGTTTACTTGCATCTAACCAATGTAGTTTATACCCCTTTTTCTCCATTCTTCTAAACCAGGTCATTTGGCGTTTGGCAAACTGGCGGATGCCAATATTTAATCGGTCAATCATTTCGGGCTTATCTACTTCACCCAATAAATAAGCCGTTATCCATTTATATTCTAGTCCATAATAGGTTAAATTAGCAGGTGAAAGACCAGAAGAAAGTAATGCTTCTACTTCTTCAATCATTCCGTTTTCCAAGCGATATATCAACCTGTCATAAATCCGTTTCTTAACCAACTCCCTATCCAATTCTAGTGCAAAAATTACGGGTTCAATGGCAGGCATTTTTCGCACCGGAGCTTCATGCGTTTTTAGGTACTCTCCTATCTCAATGCCACGTTTTATTTTTTTTGTAGTGCCAATATCTAGCTGCTTTAAAATATGTGAAGGAATTAGTTCTACTTTTCTCAACAGCTCTCGCTCCTCTAATTCCTCTAATTCTGCTCTTAAAGCCTCATTAATGGGAATAGCCGCCCAAGGATTACCTTCCAAAGCTGTTTCTATATACAAACCACTGCCACCACAAAGAATGGGCTGTTTGTTTCTTGCTTGAATACCCTCTAAAGCCTTAACATAGTCCTTAAAATACTGATTGATAAAGTATTTGTCCCCAGCCTCTTGAATATCAATAAGGTGATACCGAATATCAACGCCATTAACCGTAAAATCTTCTAAATCTTTACCTGTGCCAATATTCATATTTTTATAGACTTGTCGAGAGTCAGCACTTAGCACCTCTCCATCCAATTTATAAGCAAGCTCTGCAGCTAATTTGGTTTTACCTACGGCAGTTGGGCCTGTTATTACAATGAGTTTATTATCCACGCTTCTTTAAGTCTAATAAGTACTTGGCACTTCCTTGATTAAAGAATTTATGAGGAGGCTCATTCCCACTCCCATTATCAGTTTTGTAATTTCTAATGCTCGAATGAGCATGGATGCTAAATGATTGAGGAGCCAACTCCCCTATTTTTTCAAACCCAATCTTTAAGTAACCTCCTCCGTTTGACCAATCCAAGTCGGCATAGGTCATAATATCTTCGGGAGATTGCTCTTTGATAAAATGCGATATCAATTTACTTAATCCTCCAACTACGGTAATTCCATTTTTATTGCAAAACCGTATAAGTTGATGGGATTTGAATACTTCATTTCCTCTATGTACCGGGCAAGAAGCACTAAAAACAGCAACCGCCACTAATTCATTGCCATACATTAAGCCATATTTAAATTTCGCATTGGCAGGCTCATTTAGATGGTTTTTTTTCAAGAAATTTATCAATTCTGGCTTGTGAAGCTTTATTACCTTTGTTTTTCGTGCAAATACTCGGATAGTCAAATTAAGGAGTGAATTAATTCGAGCTTCTACCACTTCTCTCTTAAGTAGCCAGTGATCCTCCCAAATATGTACTTTTTTAATACCTTCGGGAATAGCATACTCTGTACCATCTTTTTCTTCCATCAAATGAAAAACGAAGCCAATTTTAACCTCTGAAAGAATTAGTCCCCAAGGTTCAAGCTTATAGTTAGGCTGAGCCTGAGCAATAAAAGAGATCACGTCTGATGGGAATGTATTCACATGGCAAAAATAGAGCTAAAGTTTTTTAATAATAAATCAAATACTGCACGATAGATAAGGAGTGGCTGTCAGCTTTAAGTTGCCTAATCCTTGGTTCGTGTCCTCACGAATCAATAAAGGGAACCTCTATTAATTGATTTTTAAGACTTGATCATTTTTGTTTTGAGTCAATTCAAATTTTTGTTTTGGTTTAACTTTCTTGATTCAAAGTGG
>Ga0256834_1002885_pt1 | contig 10562 bp, 13 predicted proteins | sample 4281140metaG_FD_190536 | JGI IMG/M metagenome (GOLD analysis project Ga0256834, IMG submission 190536) | Hydrothermal vent microbial communities from East Pacific Rise, Pacific Ocean - 4281-140 | ecosystem: Environmental > Aquatic > Marine > Hydrothermal vents | place: Pacific Ocean: East... | reverse complement strand
CACCGCAGACATAGCCGTTGAGGTTTACGGGGAGGATCTGGAGGAGCTGATAAGAAACGCAACTCTCGCGTTCAGGGATGCCTTTGTTTATCCCGAGAGGCTGAAGGAGGAAGAGGTGAAAGAAATAGAGGTGGAGGATGAAGGGGAGAGCGAGGAGGAGGCTTACGAGTACGTCCTCTACGACTGGCTGAACGAACTACTGTACCTCTTCGACGTCGAGCACTTCGCACCCGTGGAGTGCGAGGTTGAGAAAGAAGTTGAGAAAGAGGTCGAGAAGGGATCGAACGTGAAAGTAAGAGTAAAGGGGAAGCTCAAAGGCGGAAAGCTCGAGGAAAAAGCTGTCAAGGTTGAGCCAAAGGCCGTAACGCTGCACAACTTCAGGGTTGAGAGGACTGATGGATTGAGGGCTTTTGTCGTGTTTGATATTTGAATTTTTATTTTTGAATTTATATTGACATATATTGACTATCGCTTTAGCTACTATCGCTTTAATTCAAAATAACTGTTCGGAAGAGTACTAATCAGAAGAGCGGTCAAATCGAAAATTAAAAAATCCAACAAAAACCCGAATCAATCCCCAAAGGTAATAACCGGGGCTGTGGCTATCCTCCTCGCTCCGAGCTCTCTCAGTCTGGGTTTCAGGAACTTTACCCTCGCCCTGTCGAGTATTATGTGCATCGCCACTCCTCCTCCCGCCAGGGTGGATATCGTCGGGTTGAAGCCCTCCTTCACCAGAAACTCCTTTATCGGCTGTATGTCCTCCTCGTTGGGAACGTTGAACAGCAGGCTCACGAGCTCTCTCGAGGAGAGGACCTCCCTCACATCGGTTATCAGGTTGTCCATCAGCTTTTTCTTCTCGGGATCCGAGTACGACTCCCTGTTCGCTATGAAGACGGAGTAAACCGGGTCCTTGAAGACGTCGATGATCCTGCAGCCGTTCTCCCTGAGCGTCGTGCCAAACTCCGTGACCTCGAGTATGAGATCAGCCTCGGGCTCGGGAGGCAGCAAAGCAGCCTCTGTCTTTCCGATGGGGTCGAATACGACGGCGTTCAGTCCAACCGTCTCAGCGTACTTCCTGGCCAGCTCGGGGAATTCAGATGCGAACATGACCTGCCTGTCTCCAACGACCTGCTTGAAGTCCTCTATGTTTTTGACGTCCGGATAGACTTCCTCGCTTACAGCCACGACGAGCTTGGTCGGTCTAAGAGGTAATCTCTCGACAATCACAACGTTGCTCAGGTCGTACCTGAGCTTCGAGTTCTCGAGTATGTCCTCTCCCGTAAAGCCAGCGTCTCCTCTGCCCATCATGACGTAGAACGGCATTATCTGCGGTCTCACCTGTTTGAACACGATTTCAGGGTGATCTACGCTAATCATGTAGCCTCTCTTGCTCTTGTGCAGCTTGTAGCCAGCTTCCACGAGCGAATCCCACACGGGTTTCTCAAGGTGACCGTCAGGGAAGTAGACCTTTATCATGGTGCTCTGCCCTTCCGACGAGGATATTTAGCTTTTTCCCGGCTCGAGAGTGTTTTGTGCGAGTGTTATGATTGTGCGTTATAACGGGATCCAATCAGTCAACCGGTCAACACCAGAACAAATCAAACAAAAATAACAAAAAACAAAAATTGCTTAAATCAAGATAAATCAACCAATTAAATCAGCCCGGCGTCCCTCGCAAAAGCAGCAGCGTTCTCAGCCTGGCTCATCGTTCTCGCTTCCAGAACTTCAACGGGCACCTTTCTGAAGATCTCCCTGTGCATCCTGACAGCATCCTCTGGAGGCTTGGTCAGAAGGCTCACGAGAATTATGACTCCGAGCGTTATGAAGAAGTTCACGAAGAACACCGGAACCCCGGCGAGCTTCGCACCGATCACTCCGAATATCCCGGGAGCTTTGGCGTTGAACGCCCATCCGTAGATCTTTGCTTCGAGTATGACCTCGGATATCAGTCCGTACGCCATTCCGACTATTCCAGCCTCCTTTGTCACCCTGCTCCACCACAGGCTGAGGAAGAGTATCGGCCCGAATCCGACTGCCAGTCCTCCCCAGGCCGTTGCCACGACGTCGTAAACGATCTTGCTCCCGCTGATAGCCAGATAGACTGCAAGCACAGTGAGGGTCGTAACGACTATCCTCCCCAGGTTGACCATAGCACTCTCCCCGAGCTCAATTCCAAGCACCTTGTGCAGGAGGTCTCTTGCAACTGCAGAAGAGGCGACGAGAAGCTGAGAGTCGGCTGTGGACATTATGGCAGCGAGTATTCCGGCGATCACGAAGCCAGCCAGCCATCCCGGCATGAGAGCCATGGCCATCGCAGGTATTATCCTCTCCGGGTCTGTTACGTGAACTATTCCAGCCTTTGCGAGAGCGAATCCCAGAAAACCGGAGAAGAACGCTCCCCAGAGGACGAGGATTGTCCATATACCGCTTATGAATATACCCGGCCTTCTGAGCTTTCTCGGATCCTCTACGCTCATGTACCTGGTAACTATGTGCGGCTGCCCCAGGTAACCAACAATCCATGAGGCGTAGCCTATGGCGAAGACGATTGCTGCAAACCCCGTTTTCCCTCCAAACGGGTCGAGGTGCGCTGGAGAGCACGAAGCCATTATCGCCGTTGCCCTGTCGAAGCCTCCCACGGCATTTATCGCGAGTATCGGCATGATTATGAGCGTCGCGAGCATGAACATCGCCTGAACGACGTCAGTCCAGACGACAGCGAAGAAACCGCCCATCAGGACGTATATCATGACCACGACCGCAGTGATTATTATGCCCTGATTGACGCTCACACCGAAAGCCTGAGCCAGAGCCTTTCCTCCAGCAGCGTACTGGGCTGAGACGTAGACGGTCATGAAGACGAGGATTATCATCGCTCCCAGGATCCTTATCAGCTTTGTGTTGTCCCTCAGCCTCGCCTCCAGGTAGTCGGGAACAGTTATCGCCCTGAACTTGCCGGTGTATATCCTGAGCCTCGGGCCTATGAAGACGTAGTCCGCCAGAGTTCCGAAGAGGCATCCTATTGCCGCCCAGAAGGCTCCGAGTCCCGCTTTAAACGCCTGCCCGGGGTAGCCGAGCATCAGCCAGCCGCTGAAGTCGCTCGCCTTATCGCTCAGGGCGGCTGCGAGAATTGCGACTTTCCTGCCTCCAACGAAGTACTGGTCCTCGCTCTCCGTGTACTTGTTTGCCCAGATACCGATGGCCATCAGTATGATCAGGTAAACGATAATTCCGGCAAGAACACCCTCCATCGAACCACCTCACTTCCCGATCATCCTCTCGTCGTAGCCGAGCACGTCGTCATCAACGTAGTACTCCTTGCCCGTTATCTTGTCCCAGAAGCCGTAAACGAGCATCACTATTATCGCCAGAAACGTCGGCACGAGCAGCAGAGCCCAGGCCTCAGCACTCAGCCCCATTCAACTCCCTCCATGCTATTTTTTGTCAAACACTTTAAACGAGTTAACGCTGACAGAAAAGGGGAGTATATAGAGGTTACTGATGCTGACGCTGCCCTTTACAGCGAAAACGTTAAATTCGTTATGATTTGTCATGCATAACGGTGGTTGCATGGTGGAGAGAAAACGAGTTGAACTCTTTTTGATCATCCTGCTGATAGCAACAGCGGGGTTTTTCGCCGGATGCGCCCAGAACAAGGCCCAGAACGCTGAACACGCAAACCACGCAAATGCCGGAAACATGGCTGTTCAGTCGCAGAAGCTCATAGTGTTCCACGCGGGGAGCCTTACGAAGCCAATGCAGAAGTTCTCCCAGCTCTTCGAGCAGAAGTACGGGGTCAAGGTTTACTGCGAGGCAGCAGGAAGTGCCGCAACAATAAGGAAGGTCACAGATCTGCACAGGAAAGCGGACGTCGTCGCTTCCGCCGATTACTCCCTGATTCCAAAGATGATGTACCCGAAGTACGCGAACTGGACGATACTTTTCGCGAGAAACGAGATAGTGATAGTCTACACTAACAGGAGCAGGTACGCTAACGAGATAAACTCCTCCAACTGGTACAGAATACTAGAAAGGCCCGACGTGAGAATCGGGTTCTCGAATCCGAACGACGATCCCTGCGGTTACAGAGCCCAGATGGTTATGGAGCTCGCAAGCCTCTACTACCACCAGCCGATATACAGAAAGCTGGTTGAGGACAACAGCAACATGAAGTTCGTCTACGAGAACGGAACGTACGTGCTAAAAATGCCGCCAACGACCCAGCTCAGGATAAACACGAGCAAGATAAAGATGAGGAGCATGGAAATGTCCCTGATAAGCTTACTGCAGAGCGGAGATGTTGACTACGTCTTCCTCTACAAGAGTGTGGCTAAGCAGTTCGGGTTCAGGTACGTGGAGTTACCTCCACAGATAAACCTGGGGGACAAGAAGTACGCGAAGGACTACGCCAAGGTTGAGGTGATACTGGCAAACGGGAAGGCCGTCAGAGGAAAGCCGATCGTTTACGGCTTAACAATTCCGAAGAATGCTCCTCACAGAGAGCTCGCCGTGAAGTTCGTCGAGCTTATTCTCAGGAACCCGCAGGTCTTTAAAGAGCTCGGACAGGATCCGATAACCCCGGCATTGGTTGACAACTACAGCAACCTGCCAAACGCTTTAAAGCCGCTCGTCAAACCGATGAAGTAACTGGAGGGCCGGGATTGATAAGGATAAAACCCTTCAAAATTTTTCTTTTTGCCGTTTCCGCTCTCACAGTACTTGCGGTGTCTCTCCCCATCATAGCCCTCATCTGGACTCAAATCCCGGACTTAGGCAACTTCATGAGAACGCTCACGAGCGCTGACGTCTGGAGTGTGATAGCTCTAACCTACATGGCCGCACTGACGTCAACTGCGATATCCGTCCTCTTCGGAGTTCCTCTAGCCTACGTGCTGGCGAGGTACGATTTCCCGGGAAAGGGGGTTGTTGAAAGCTTCACAGACTTGCCGGCAGTCGTCCCCCACACTGTTGCGGGCATAGCTCTCCTCTCAGTTCTCGGAAGCTCTGGGCTTATCGGTAAATTTTCCCCGATCCAGTTTGTCGACGCATTTCCGGGAGTAGTTGCGGCCATGACGTTCGTCTCATTCCCGATATTCCTGAACAACGCGAGAGAGGGTTTTGCAAAGGTCGACAGGAGGCTTGAGGCTGTTGCCAGAACTCTTGGTGCATCGCACTCCAAAGCCTTCGCAACGGTAACACTCCCGCTCTCGGCGAGAAACATAGCTGCAGGGGCGATAGTCGCGTGGGCGAGGGCAGTGAGCGAGTTTGGAGCTATAGTAGTCATAGCCTACTACCCCCTCGTCGCGTCAACTCTCATATACGACAGGTACCTGAGCGAGGGGCTGAACGCAGCAGAGCCGGTAGCCGTTCTGCTCATTCTGCTCACCCTGCTGATATTCTCGATCGTGAGATTTGCCTTCTGGAGGAGCTGTGAGGAGAGCGAGTACAGCTGATGCTGTGAACGATCGACCAAGCAAACCATCAGACTAACAGACTATCAGACTATCAAACCATCAGGCAGGCAAAAAGTGAAATGGAATGAAAGACACAACTCGGAAGGGTGGAACCATGGCCGGACTGGAGCTGAAAGCGAGGGTCTGGATCGAGAAGGACGGAAAACCCGTGATAGGCAAGGGAGGGGCCGAAATCCTAAAGGCGATAAAGAAGCACTCCTCCCTCTCCAGAGCGGCGAGAGAGCTGGGAATGTCTTACAGGTTCGCCTGGATGTACATAAACAGGATGGAGAGTGCGAGCGGTCTGAAGGTGGTAAGAAGGGAGAGGGGTGGAAGGGAGGGAGGCAGAATGGTTCTGACAGATGAGGGCAGAGAGCTGCTGGAAATTTACGAGAGGGCCGAAAAAGCAGCTGAGGAGGCCCTCCGGAAGGTCTCTGAAAATTTAAAATCCAATAAAATAAAATAAAGTTTTACTCCTTCTTCACGAGCACGATCTCGATCGTGGAAACGTTGACGCTCCTGCCCTCGGAAACGAGCTCCTCCGTGTCGATCTTGATGTCTTTGACGTCGACGTTTGGCATGAACCTGTTTCTGACGATCTCTGCCACGTCGACGGCCCTGCTGATAGCCTTACCCCTCGCCTTTATAACTACCTCGCTCGCGCCCTCGTTGAACTGGGTCAGCACGGCGAGGACGTAGTTCATCACGGGCTTGTTTCCGACGTAGACCACACGCTCCTCTGCCATTTCTGATCACCTCCTATCGTGGAAGGAAAGGGCCGGTTATTTAAATTTAGCTCTCCAGTCCTCCGATTAAACTCATTAAACTGAGGAGAGTAACGTGAAGTTTCCATGAGTTAGACCCTCACAACCTCATATCCTATTTCCTCAACCACATCCCTGACTCCGGCAGAAATACTGCAGCCCCTCGTAACCGGGTGCTTTGGAGTATAAGGGCAGCTCTCCTTCCTCCTCGTCGATATCTCGTAAGTCCCTATCCTCCTGGCAAGATCGACTATCTCCACCTTGTCCAGACCGATAAGAGGTCTCACCACCGGAATTTCGAGCAGAGACTCCTCCGCCCTCATGTTAGCGAGCGTCTGGCTCGCCACCTGCCCGAGGGAGTCTCCGGTAACAGCAGCCATACAGCCGAGTTTTTCGCACATCCTCTCGGCAAAGAGGAGCATGGATGCCTTGCAGTAAACGCACGTCTGCTTCTCCGGAAATTCGAGCTCTTTCAGCCTCTCCATCATTTCGTCGTGGTCAGCCACTACAAGTAACAGTTCGGATTTCCCGGTCAGCTCTTTCAGGACTTCGAGAATGTCAACAACGTCGTCTCTCCTCCCCCTGTCAAAGTGGAGGAATGAGAGATCACACTCTCTCATCATCAGGTAACTTGAAACTGGGGAGTCTATTCCCGCTGAAATGAGGGAGAGCATTTTTATTTTTGTTTTATTATTATTGTTTTCTATCACTACGCTGCTGGACTTCATGTTATCAGCACTGCCCCTTACACCCAAATCATTCTTACCCCGCCAAACCCATTCAGCCGGAATTAACTAGATCACCAATTAACTAGATCACTCCGAGTATCTTCAGGGCGAAAACGTAGCAGGCCGTGCCGGCAACATCCATGAACGAGGCGATTATCGGTATCCCGACGTTGTCCGGGTCTATCCCCTTCTTGAACGACAGGATGGAGAAGTAGTACGCCATCGCGTCAATGATGAACATTATGAGCTGCCCTGCTACAAGCGTCACGAGAACCATTCTCGGGAGGGATATGGTCGGTATGTGCAGCAGAACGTTGACGGTGTAACCGAAAACACCGACCATGGTGAACATGAAAGCGGCAACTGCATGCATCACTGCAAACGTGTAGAACACGTCCCTGTCAGGTTTCGCCTTCGGTTCCAGCAAACCGAGGTGCAGGAGCGAGGAGAAGCGGGCAGCCAGAATTCCGCCCATCGCACCTCCATCCTCAAGAAACGCCGGGACGAGTGTGAGAAGTCCTGCTGTTGCTATGAACTTGTCAAGTTTATCACCCAGTATCGTTCCCGAGCCGAAGTCTAAAGCTACGCATATAGCAAGTATCGGCATGCTCTCGAGCACTATCCTCCTGCTGACCTCAGATCTAACACTAGTCAGCAGAAATGCGAACGCCACCGCTATCGCCAGTAAAGCCACGGTCTTCTCGTGAAAGTTCGTTTTGACGACGAAGAGTGTCGCTGCGAAGAGCACGGGCAGAGTTATCATGTCTCCAAATAGAGTGACTATAGGTATAGTCGTGTGGTCGGGATTCCAGCCCCACCTGAAGCTGCCAACAGCGAGCAAAACCGTTGCGGGGATGAGAATGCCTGCTGAGACGAACGCAGTTATCTCCGCGACGAGTATCAGGTTAACTGTTGTAAGCAGGAAGTTCTTGTTAATTCCCAGCAGGTACGCTATTGCTGAAGCGGCAACTCCGTCAACGACTCCGAAGAGCATCAGCAGGAGTAACGACGAGAGAACGTTGTCGTTGAGCAGGGGGTTTGGTCTGAAGGAGGGAGATAACCTACCAGTGTGGAGGTAGGAACTCAGTCTGGAGCCGAGAGAGGAGAAGACGTTACCCCTCAGACCGGCACTCGGTGGAATCAGGATTATAAGGGCCGGAACGAGAAGAAAAATTGATGAGGAGTGCCCCATGACGAGGCCGGTAATGAGATCTCCGACTGTGCAGAGGAAGAGGGCAAACAGGCATTCCTTGACGTCTCTGGCATTGGGCCTCGTGGAGAGGGGCAACGTCTCATCTCCATCCTCACTTCAGCTTCTTCTCTATGTCCATCGCCTTCTTGAGGGTTGTCAGAAACATCAGAAATACGAGACCCATCACCACCATCACGGCCTCGAAAACTGCAACGAAATCGCTCAATATCCCACCTCCAGTTCTCTTTCAATTTCAGAGAGCCTGACATCGACGATCATGAAGGAGACGTACATCAGCAGAAACGAGAGAATCATCGGGCCGAGAGCTCTACCGACGTTGAAGCCGATCTGAAGGGAGCTCGTCGTGGGATGCAGGGAGAAGAATAGCTTCGTCGAGAGGTAGCTGAGTGGGATCGTCGCGTAGCAGAGAATTGCCAGAACCGAGGAAACCTTGGCTTTCTCAGCAGGATCGTCTATTGAGGCCCTTATGGCGAAGTAGGCAGCGTAAGCCGCCCAGAGAATGAGAACAGTCGTTTCCCTCGGATCCCAGTTCCAGTAGGCTCCCCAGGCGGCCTTTGCCCATATGGAGCCGCTTATAAGAGCTGCTGTTATCATGAAGAATCCAGCCTTCGCAGAAGAGACAGAAACTATGTCGTACTTCTCCTTCCTCTTGACCAGGTAGGCAATGGATGTGATGAGCGTAACCGTAAACGCCGTGTAAGCGGTTATTGCAGATGGCAGGTGGAAGAACAGGATTCTGTAGTTGTTGTGCAGAATCGGCTCAACTGCGGGGGGCAGAACTACCAAGCCGACGTAGGAGCCGTATGTAAACAGCGCGAACGCAACGACCATCGGAATCAGAGCCTTTTTCATGGCCGGGAAATTTGAGCAAGAACGTAAATAGTTTTTGCCGCCCGAAATCGAGAAATTAAACGGATGCCCTACAGCTTAATCCGGTTTGAGTTTAATCCTGTTTGCGGAGCCACAAGAAAAAAGGAGACAAAAGACAAAAGAAAAGTTTAACACTCGTCGTGAGAGATTGCCTCGTTCGGGCAGCTCTCAACACATGAACAGCAAACGGAGCAGTTCTCCATGTTTACAGGCACGGATTTTCCTTCATCGTTCAGCTCGAAAACATCCTCGGGGCAGACGGAAATGCACTCACCACACCCGTCGCACTTGTCGTGATCAACAACTATGTTCACCATCCGTATCACCTCCAAGCACACAGACACAGTTCCAGATTTAAACTTTTTGATTCATAGATTTCGAAAAAACAAAAAACAAAAGAAAAAGTTTAACCTTCAGCCCTCCTTCTCTCGTACTCCTCGATGTACCTGGGCGTCGCGTAGTACGTTGTCGAACCGGAGGACCAGTAAGCAGCCTTGCCCTCCTCAATCAGGTCCATGACGATTTTCTGAACAACCTTCTTGTTCATTCTCAGGATTTTTGCGAGGTCTTTTATCTTCCAGAGCTTCTGGTCAAGTTTCTCGAGGACTTTCTGCTTGTCCTCTTCGGTGTAGGTGATTTCGGCCATATATATCACCGGTAATAATTTTCAGATCCCTGAATATATAGTTTTACCACCTGAACTGCGTTCCGATCCTGTACGAGGCGTACATGAACGGCGGTACTCTGAAGTCGTCGATCAGGTGCCAGGAGAACTCAAGTCCAGCCAGGTCGAAGAATCTCTCCCAGCCGATCCTCTCTATGAACTCGACCATCCTCTCGTGCTTCTTGGCGTTGTTCGCCCAGGCCATGAAGATCTTCTTTATGTGCTCGACGAGGGTCGGCCACCTTGGAGGCTCGTTGGGCACCCAAGGCACAACGACCTTGGAGAGCTCTGGCGGGTGCCTTGCATCCGAAACCTTACCGGCACACAGTATGGCAGCTCCGTCGTTCTCCGGGTCGAAGAGAGGCATACCCGGACACATTGTGTAACAGTTACCGCAGTACATGCACTTCTCGCCGTCGACCTCAAGCGTCTTCTCCTTGGCCTTCACTCTTATGGCAGCAGTCGGACAGGCGGCTGCTGTGGATGGCAGCTCACACATCCTTCTTACCGCATCATCGTCAACGAGCGGTGGAGTCCTGTGGATACCGACTATGGAGATGTCAGATGCGTGGACGGCTCCACACATGTTCGCACAGCAGGCGAGAGAGATCCTGCAGAGACCGGGCAGTTTCATGTCAACGAAGTACTCGTAGAGCTCGTCCATGATCGCTTTAACGATACCGGATGCATCGATAGCCGGAGTGTGGCAGTGGATCCAGCCCTGGGTGTGGATGATGTTCGTGAGTCCGTACTTGCCCCTCGGGGTGTCCCAAGTACCACCGCACGGGAAGCCGGTCCTCTCCTGCACCTCTTTTATGAGGTCGTCGATCTTGCTCTCATCCGTGAGGATAAACTCGACGTTGTGCCTGC
>Ga0256834_1002883_pt1 | contig 10567 bp, 10 predicted proteins | sample 4281140metaG_FD_190536 | JGI IMG/M metagenome (GOLD analysis project Ga0256834, IMG submission 190536) | Hydrothermal vent microbial communities from East Pacific Rise, Pacific Ocean - 4281-140 | ecosystem: Environmental > Aquatic > Marine > Hydrothermal vents | place: Pacific Ocean: East... | reverse complement strand
AAACCATGCGTCGCGAAGGTTTTGAGCTGGGTGTATCTCGTCCAGAGGTAATCTTCCGTGAAGTTGATGGCCAGAAACAAGAGCCTTATGAGCAGCTGACTGTTGATATTGAAGAGCAACATCAAGGCACTGTAATGGAGAAGCTGGGTAGCCGTGGTGGAGAGATGAGCAATATGGAGCTGGATGGTAAGGGTCGTGTTCGTATCGACTTTATTATTCCATCTCGTGGCCTAATTGGCTTCCGTACTGAGTTCCTCACCGCAACCCAAGGCACCGGCCTGATGTTCAGTGTTTACGATCACTACGGCCCACTGAAGAAAGGTGAATACGGCAATCGCATGAATGGCGTGTTGATTGCCAATGCCGCCGGTAAGGCACTGACTAACGCGCTATTCTTCCTACAGGCGCGTGGCAGCCTGTTAATTGGTCACGGCACTGAGGTTTATGAAGGGATGATCATCGGTATTCATAGCCGCACTAACGATCTGGTGGTTAATGCACTAAAAGGCAAACAGTTAACTAATGTTCGTGCTTCTGGTACTGATGAAGCCCAATCACTGGTCACGCCAATCACCCATACTCTTGAGCAAGCATTAGAGTTTATCGATGAGGATGAGCTGGTTGAAGTGACACCTAACCACATTCGCCCACGCAAAAAACTGCTGACAGAAAACGAGCGCAAGCGCGCTGGTCGTTCAGGCAAGTAAACGCTACAGATAAAAAACACCAAGGTGCTGTTATCGGCCTTGGTGTTTTTTTATGCCCGTCAATTAACCCCTTACACAGTAGATAGAGATGATTGCACTATTACAGCGAGTCACACAGGCAAAAGTCGTCGTTAATGGCGAGGTGATTGGAGAGATCGGCCATGGGCTGCTAGTACTACTGGGGGTCGAGAGAGCAGATGATGAAACAAAGGCAGATCGACTGTTGCAACGTCTGTTGGGTTACCGGGTATTTGAAGATAGTGCTGGAAAAATGAACCTGAGCCTGCAACAGATAGAGGGCGAGCTATTGGTTGTACCCCAGTTCACCCTGCCTGCCGATACCCGCAAAGGTACCCGCCCCAGCTTCACGCCCGCAGCTCCATCCGATGAAGGGGAGCGACTCTACAACTATTTTATTCAACAAGCCCATCAGCACCACCCTGCTGTTGAAACCGGCCAGTTTGGAGCGGATATGCAGGTCTCATTGACCAACAGTGGCCCGGTCACTTTTTGGTTACAAACCTGAGCACGCCCTTTAACCTGTGGTACACGGCACTAACCATTCATTTGCACTCACCGTCCATCTATGAGAAAAAGTGGCATGGCTACTTATGTAATTGGTGACATTCAGGGGTGTTTTGATGAACTTCAAGCACTGCTCTCCCTCATAAACTATGATGATCGGCATGATATCTTGTGGTTCTGTGGCGATCTGGTTAACCGAGGCCCTAAATCTCTTGAGGTGTTGCGCTTTGTTCGTTCATTAGGTGATAGAGCCATCACCGTGCTTGGCAACCACGACCTCCACCTGTTGGCATGTTATTACCAGGGGAAAGTGCCCGATCCAGACAACTCGCTCTACCCAGTTTTTCAGGCAAAAGGGCATAGAAAACTGATGAAGTGGCTGAGGGGGCAACCCCTTGCCCACTATGACAAAAAGCATAACATGTTGATGGTACATGCAGGCCTTGCCCCACAATGGGATCTTGACACCACCTTGAGCTGTGCCAATGAGTTGAGCAATACAATAAAAAATCGCGGGTATAAGCTATTTTTTGATAACATGTACGGCAACAAACCTGACAAATGGTCTGAAGAACTCACTGGCTGGGATCGGCTCCGTTTTATTGCCAATACATTGACACGATTACGTTACTGCGATAGTAAAGGGCGTTATCAAATGAAACCAAAAGGTGCGCCGGGCACGCAGCCATCAGGGGTGATACCCTGGTTTGAGCACCCCGCACGTAACAACCTGAATTTCACCACGTTATTTGGTCATTGGTCTACACTGGGAATACACCAGAGTAACCATGTTATCTCATTGGATAGTGGTTGTTTATGGGGCGGCAGCCTGACGGCATTTTGCATAGAAGACCAGGAATTTTTCAGCCTGCCATGCACACAGCGAGCGTTACACAAATAAGGTACCAATGAGGATCACATGTCCGAATATTCAGCAGATAAAATAATTGAGTCAATTGCCCATGTGACAACCCAGGCTGACCGCGAGCTGCTTGAAGCAAGTTTAATGAGCACACTTTTTGAGCTGTTAAAGCCCAAAAGCATATCACTCTATAAAATTATTTCAGAGTATGATGAGAAGTGCTGCCTTATCGCCACAGATATCACCAACGGCAAATTAACCTTTCATGACCCCTGTGAACCCACTTCGCAATTTTTCATCCACCAAATCCCCGGCCTAAGCCAATGTATTGAAAGAGAAGCGCCGGTATTCATTGAGAATAAAGAAGAGCCAGAAGAGAGCTACGCTTACCCACTGATCAACCGCAGTGGTGCTATTATCAGCGCTTTTATTATTCGTGGTGAGGGGCTCTCTGAAAGTGAAAATGAGAAGTTACTCGCTGGATATTTCCAGATTTATCGTAACTATGCCTGCCTACTGGATGACAGCGAACATGACACCCTGACCAGCCTGTTGAACCGCCGAACCTTCGACCGTGACCTTGAGCGTATCCTGGCTGGCTGGAAACGACCCAGTGATCAAAATATCTTAAGCACCCAGCAGCAGCCCCGGCGACGCCGTTGTAATGAAGAGCGTGTCGGCAACTGGCTTGCGGTTATAGACATCGATTTTTTCAAAAAAATTAATGACCGCTATGGTCACCTTTATGGCGATGAAGTATTGCTGTTATTGGCCAACATCATGCGCAAAACATTCCGCTGCTACGATAAGTTGTTTCGATTCGGTGGAGAGGAGTTTGTGGTACTGCTTCGCTCAACTAGCCAGAAAGGAGCCGCTGCTGCGCTGGAGCGTTTTCGTGTAACCATGGAAAGCTACGACTTCCCACAAATTGGTTCGGTTACAGTCAGCATTGGCTACGTTGAAATTGCAGATCAGGGTATTGCTGCTGTGATATTGGGTCATGCTGATGAGGCGCTTTACTATGCCAAAAACCATGGACGAAATCGCGTCTGCTTTCATGCCGACCTTATTGATCAAGGCGAATTAACCATTGATAAACCCAATATCGTTGAGTCGGATATAGAGCTGTTTTAAACTGTCACTAATGCCTCTTGAGCACCACAAAACTGTAATCATAACCATTTTTTTCATCCACAGTGTGCTCCTCCCGCGACACCTCTGACCACTGTTTCTCATCATAGGCGGGAAACCAGCTATCACCTTCGAAATCAGCATGAATATGAGTAATGTAGAGTTTGTCAGCAATGTTAAGTGCTTGATTATAGATATTTGAACCACCAATAATCATCGCTTCATCATCACCCTGTACCGCCTCAATTGCCGCCTCCAAGCTGTGCACTACCACGGCACCATCAACCTGATACTGCTTGTTTCGAGTCACTATAATATTTTTTCTCCCTGGCAGTGGTTTGCCAATTGACTCAAAAGTGGTGCGCCCCATAATAATCGGCTTACCCATAGTACAACGGCGGAACCACTGCATATCTGCCGGTAATTGCCACGGCAGGCGGTTCTCAATACCGATAACCCGCTTATTTCCCATTGCGGCAATGATTGAAAGCCTCATTTGATCATCCTAAATAGCAATAGGTGCTTTGATATGTGGGTGAGATTCATACCCCAGCAGCTCAAAGTCATCAAAAGTGAAATTGAAAATATTATCAACCGCTGGGTTGATCTTCATCTGTGGTAGCGGCAGTGGCTCACGGGTGAGCTGCAATTGCGCTTGCTGCATGTGGTTGGAGTAGAGGTGAGCATCACCAAATGTATGGATAAAATCACCTACTTTTAACCCGCACACCTGGGCAATCATCATCGTCATCAGCGCATATGATGCAATATTAAAGGGCACGCCGATAAAAATATCAGCACTGCGCTGGTAGAGCTGACATGAGAGCTTGCCATCTGCCACATAAAACTGGAAGAAGGCGTGGCACGGTGCCAGTGCCATTTTGTTGTTTTTAACATTTTGCTGGGGGGAGAGACTCTCATCGGGAAGGTCGGCCACATTCCAGGCCGAGACAATCAGCCGGCGGCTGTTGGGTGTTTTTTTAATCTGCTCAATCAGTTGGCTGATCTGATCAATAGTGCCACCATCAGGTTGCGGCCAGTTGCGCCACTGGTGCCCGTATACGGGGCCAAGATCACCATCAGCGGTGGCCCACTCATCCCAGATCGAGACACCATTATCTTTAAGATAGTGGGTGTTGGTCTCTCCTTTCAAGAACCACAGCAACTCATGAATAATCGAACGCAGGTGACACTTTTTAGTGGTCACCAGCGGAAAGCCTTCATTCAAGTCAAAGCGCATCTGGTAGCCAAAAACGCTCTTGGTACCAGTGCCGGTACGGTCACCCTTTTGGGTGCCATTTTCGTAAACGTGACGCATGAGGTCTAGGTACTGCTTCATAGTCGCTCACTCCATTCTTTATTGGGCTAGTGTAGTACATCGAACAGATGGTTTATCGATGTAGCACCCGGGCAAAAATAGCTTTAAGGTAATCTGTCTCTGGAATCGCAGGGTGTACTGGGTGGTCTGGCCCCTGATGCCCCTGTTCTAATATCTGCATGTTACGGTCAAGGTGGCGTGCTGACTGCTGCATAACGCTTTGCAGTGAGCTGCGGCTCAAGTGGTGTGAGCAGGATCCTGAGATCAAAATACCATCTTTGCTCAGTAGCTGCATTGCCATTTGGTTGGCACGGCGATAAGCATTACTACCCTCTTTGAGGTCTTTTTTACGTTTTATAAAGGCGGGTGGATCCAGAATAATCACATCAAAGCGTTCACGCTCTTCACGCAGTGCCTTCATTGCACCAAAGGCATCCCCCTCTAAACAGCTCATTTTATCGGCCACACCATTTAACTCGCCATTGTGGTGCACTAAATCCAGTGCACTTGATGAGGCATCGATACACATCACTTCATCCGCTCCTGCAACAGCAGCTTGCACCCCCCAGCCACCAATGTAACTGAAAACATCTAGAACTCGCTTGCCCTGTACATAGTTTTTCATCCGTGCCCGATTCATTCGGTGATCATAAAACCAACCGGTCTTTTGACCGCCTCGAATCGGTGCTGAAAATTTTACCCCATTTTCAATCAACTCAGCCTGCTCAGGCACCTCGCCCAGCGCGTCCTCCACATAGCTTTCCAAGCCTTCCATCTTACGGATGCCACCATCATTGCGCAGCAAAATGGCCTTCGGCTTAATTACTTTATCCAGTGCCGCAATTACCTGCTCTTTTATCACCTCCATGCCTGCGGTACCAAACTGTACTACCAGCAGATCAAAGTAACGATCAACCACCAGCCCCGGCAGCATGTCGCTTTCACCATGCACCAAGCGGTAACAGGGGTGTTCAAATAGTCGTTCACGGATCGAAAGTGCGATTTTCAGCCGGTGGGTAATGAGTGATTGATCCAGTTGGTATTTTTTATCACGACTGACAATACGAGCACAAATAAGTGAGTGAGCATTCACATAGCCGTTACCCAAAAACTTTCCATTATGGGCAATAATCTCAACTGGTTGTCCGGCTGAAAACTCGGTTAACGGGGTCTGCTTAGTATCCACCTCATTGCTGTAAACCCAAACATGACCGCCTAAAATACGACGTTCTTCATTTTTTTTAAGTTTTAAGGGCGCGAGGGTCATAACGTTATCCTGGGATAATCTAATAGTTAAAACGAGAAACGCCCCTAAACGGGGCGTTTTGCAGTAATTGAACACACTGCCTAGGAGGTCAGTGTGAAACAATCATGACTTGTTCAGGGATTCCCTATGGAACCGTGTAGTTGCTTTGATCCATCAAATCCAGACCACACTCTAATTTTTCAACCCAATTGATAAACTGGCTGATCATCTCTTTTCCTTTAAATGAACAGCCATGCTGGGGCACAATCATCTCAATATCCAGTTGGCGGGCCATATTTGCCCACAGGCGACATGCTTTGTTGCTGGCCATGTAGCGCTGATGAAAGCTGGCCATTGCTGGAATATGCGCTTGAAAATCGGCAACTGGCTGATCCAGGTCTTTATCTGTTAGCGAAGCACCCAGGTCACCAGAGAAGAGAATCTTACTGACAGGGTCATAAAACTGGAAGTTACCCACTGAGTGCAAAAAATGCGCTGGAATCGCTTTTATTACCGTATCCCCAAATGGTAAGTCCATTCCTTTATCAGGAATCGAAACATAACGGCTTTGGCCAAGATTACGTTTACTCACCTGCTCAAGATGCTTGGGAATAAGGTGGGGAAGAAAACGAGACCACAATTCAGAGCAGACAATCTGACAGTTGGTGTAGGTCATCCATTTATCCAGGGAGGCGATGATATCGGGGTCCTGATGAGAGGCGATAACATAATCCAGCTCTTTGATAGTGACGTGCTTGATCACTTCCATAAATAGTGGGGTGTAAGTTAGGTCACCACCTGGATCAATCAACGCAGTGTGGCGATCATGAATTACTAAAAATTGATTGGCCTGTATTCCATCACCACTAACCAGGTTTTCAAACGCCAGACAGCGATGATTACCATCATTGAAAAGTTCAATTGCCATCCGAGCCCCTTCCTACCTTAAAATCATTCTTGTAATCCTTAGCTTACAGAGAATAACCAAAGTTGTCTTGAAATAATTTTTCAAATTCATCCATTTCAAAAGTATGATTCTGTGTGCCATGTTCAGCAACACAGATAGCACCCATTAATGAAGCAAGACGACCAGTCGTTTTCCACTCTAAATTATTCATCAATCCGTACAACAAACCACCACGATAAGCATCACCACACCCTGTTGGATCATTGACAGCCGTTGGTTTGACTGCCGGAATTTCAATACGGTGCTCTTTGGTATAAATAACCGAGCCCTCACTGCCCCGGGTGACAATCAGTGCCTCTAGCTTTTCGGTTAATTCGTGCGGTGTTTTGCCAGTGCGATCCTGCATCAACTGCATTTCATAATCATTGAAGATGGCATAATCCGCTTGCTCAATAAAGCGCATTAATGCTCTGGCACCAAACATAGGCAAGCCTTGGCCCGGATCAAAAATAAACGGAATGCCTGCTTCAACAAATTGCTCTGCATGCTGAATCATGCCATCCCTGCCATCGGGGGAGACAACACCGATACTGATACCTTTTGCCTCGTCGACTTTATTTTGATGGGAAAAGCTCATCGCCCCAGGGTGAAATGCGGTAATTTGATTATCATCCAGATCGGTAGTGATGAACGCTTGCCCGGTGTAGCTATCAGCAATTATCTTGATATGTTGGTCACTAATTCCACACTGGGTCATCCAGTTTGCATAGGGTGTAAAATCACTGCCAACGGTCGCCATTGGCAGTGCGCTGCCCGGTGCAAGTAGATTAAGGTTATAAGCGATATTACCCGCACAACCACCAAATTCACGGCGCATATCTGGCACCAGGAATGAGACATTCAGAATGTGTACCTTGTCCGGCAGAATATGGTTTTTAAAATGGTCGTGGAAGACCATTATGTTGTCGTAAGCGAAAGAACCACAAATCAGTGCTGTCATCTTTTTTTATCCCTTTTGTTTTTCAGTCGCTTGCCAACGAAGGTCAGGCTTACGTGCGGCTCGCACATCATCCAGTCGTTTCACCGGCAGTGTGTGGGGTGCGCTTTTCACCTTGTCAGGATCTTCATAGGCCTCCTGCTTTACCGCAAGCAGTGCGGCAACGAAGCCATCAATCTCCTCTTTCGATTCAGTTTCAGTCGGTTCAATCAGCAGGCACTCCGGCACAATCAGTGGAAAATAGGTGGTCGGTGCATGGTAACCATAGTCCAATAATCGCTTGGCAACATCCATCGCGCTGACACCGGTCTCTTTGGTTAGCTTTTTCAGGGTGACAATAAACTCATGGGTAGCGCGACGCCCCGGTAGTGCCACTTCAAAGCCGGCTTCGATTAGCTTTACCATCAGGTAGTTGGCATTTAGCGTGGCATAATCGGCCACCCGCTCCATCCCCTCTCTGCCCAGCATACGGGCGTAAATATAGGCCCGCAACACGATGCCGCTGTTGCCCATATTGGCAGAGAGTCGACCAATTGATTGAGAAGCATCCTTTTCAGTGAGCCAGCGGTAGTTGCTGTCGGTTTTAGCGACCACAGGTACCGGCATAAAGGGCAGCAGGCGTTCACTAACACCCACCGGACCAGAGCCGGGGCCACCGCCACCGTGAGGGGTGGAGAAGGTTTTATGCAGATTAATGTGAATCACATCAAACCCCATATCCCCCGGTTTTACTTTACCTAAAATGGCATTCAAGTTGGCCCCATCGTAATAGAGCAGACCACCCGCATGGTGTACCACATTGGCAATCTCTTTAATGTTACGGTCAAACACACCCAGTGTAGAGGGGTTGGTTAACATAATGCCTGCGGTTTGCGGGCCAACAACTGCTTTTAGCGCCTCAAGATCCACATCACCATCATCACCGGTAGGAATCTCCCGCACCGTGTAGCCACACATGATTGCGGTGGCAGGATTAGTGCCGTGAGCCGCATCCGGGCAGAGAATTTCAGTACGCCCCTCATCACCACTAGCATCGTGGTAGGCACGAATCATCGCCAGACCAGCAAATTCCCCTTGTGCACCTGCCATCGGCTGCATTGAGACACCCTTCATGCCGGTCGCCTCTTTCAATATCTCTTGCAACTCATACACACATTGCAAAAACCCTTGGCCGTGGCTTGCCGGGGTGAGTGGGTGATGGCCCAAAAAGTTGGCCTGCATTGCCAGACTATTGCAGGCTCGCGGGTTGTACTTCATGGTGCAGGAACCCAGCGGGTAGAAGTGGGTGTCGATCGAGAAATTCTTTTGTGACAAGCGGGTGTAGTGCCGTACCGCTTGCAGCTCTGAAACGGCGGGCATTTCTGCAGATTTCTGACGACGAAATTCAACAGGAATGTTGTTCAGATCGACAGCCTCACCCGGCTGTTGTGCCTTGTTGAAGCGATTAGCTTTGGATTGTTCAAATATCAGCATCTGGGTCGGCTCCTATCGCAACGCTTGGGCAAAGGCTTGGGCAAAGGCGGCAATTTCATCACGGTGCCTCATTTCAGTTGCGCAGACCAGCAGGGTGTTATTTAACTCAGCGTAATCATCGGCCAGCTCAAAACCGCCTAAATAACCCGCCTCTGCCAATTTGCTTAATACTGGCGCAACCGGCTGGTTGAGTCGGATAACCGCTTCATGAAAACAGGGGGCATCAAAGAGTTTTTCTACGCCATCAATGGCGGTGAGTTGTTCGACCAGTGTCGCCGTGTTGGTATGGCAGTGCATTGCAGTGCGCTCGATGCCTTCAGCACCCATCAGGCTCATGTAGATGGTTGAAGCGGTGACCATAAGCCCTTGGTTGGTGCAGATATTAGAGGTCGCCTTTGAGCGGCGAATGTGTTGCTCCCGTGCCTGCAGTGTTAATACAAACCCGGGCTTGCCATCCTGGTCAACCGTGCGCCCAATAATACGCCCCGGCAATTGGCGAACCTGCTTCTGCTTACAAGCAATAAAGCCATAAAACGGCCCACCCCATGAGAGTGGAATACCCAACGGCTGGCCTTCACCACAAGCAATATCAGCACCCTGTTCTCCCCATTCACCGGGAGGAGCAATCACCGCCATCGCCATTGGATTAACCACACCAATCACCAACATTTTATTGCGATGCGCCCAATCGGTTAACTGATCTACCTGCTCCAGGCTGCCAAAAAAGTTGGGTTGTGGAATTACCAGTGCAGCATAATCTTCCCCTTCATGCTGAGCCAGTGAATCGGCAGTAATCTGACCACACTCGGTGCAGTAATCCAGCTCAACCAACTCGATACCCTGGTTGCTGACAATATTCTTCACCACGCGGCGGTAGTTGGGATGCACCGTAGTGGGCATCAAGATACGTTTACTTTTTGATTTTCGATTGGCCCTGATCGCCATCAATACCGCTTCCGCCAGTGCAGAGGCACCGTCATACAACGACGCATTAGAGACGTCCATCGCCATCAAGTTGCTCATCATGGTCTGGTATTCATACAACAGCTGCAGCGTGCCCTGACTCGCCTCAGCCTGATAGGGGGTATAAGCGGTGTAGAACTCGCCCCGGGTAGCTAGCTCCCAGACCGCTGCCGGAATATGATGCTCATAAGCACCAGCACCAGCAAAGCAGACCAATGGTTGATCCTGGCGTGCCCGCTGATTAATCAGGCGTGTCACTTCAAGCTCATTAAGTCCGGCAGGAATATCGTCCAGCCCTTTGGCACGCAACGTCTGTGGAATTTCATCAAACAGCTGTTCAATATTTTGTACGCCAATGGCGTCAAGCATCTGGACAGTGTCTTGCTCGGTATGTGGGATAAATGGCATGGGAGATCACTATTAGGTAATTAGACTGGC